>Ga0364866_10052_pt1 | contig 73944 bp, 79 predicted proteins | sample ExccelAu500001D3_3_FD_206913 | JGI IMG/M metagenome (GOLD analysis project Ga0364866, IMG submission 206913) | Enriched cells from Trout Bog Lake Hypolimnion, Wisconsin, USA - BchlTB.Aug13.5000.01.D3 | ecosystem: Environmental > Aquatic > Freshwater > Lake > Hypolimnion/Profundal zone | place...
CATTTGGTAATTGCTCAAAGAATGGTAGCAACTGCTTAGTGTCAGCGACATCGTCATACTCACCATGAATAATCATCGTTGGCACCGTAATCTGAGCCGCATTAAGCATTGGTAATTTAGTCACCAATTCCAACTGAGGACTTGTAGCGGTATTGATCTCAATAGCAGCTGCAGATTTTGCATAAGCATCAACCACCTCTGGGAAGTTGTCCTCTTTTGGTGTCAAAGAATAAAATCGCCCATGCCACCCTGCCTCAGGAATTTGTATATAAACCTTCTCTTGATATATCTTTAAGTTTGGCCTACGCTTGGCAATGTCAATGCTATCTATGCCCATCTGTGCATAAGAAACATATCGATCTACTTTTTCTGGATGAGCCATGACAAACAGACCGCCGTATTGGGTGGCATATGACCAGGCTAATAGCTTTACTTTGGGAACGCTGCGAGCATTCATCACAAAATCAACTGCTGCATTTAAGTCGCTTGCCGCATCTTCGGTTGTGAAATGGTCTGCGGGATGGGTGGACCGACCAAATCCTCTGATGTCTAGCGCGAACACATCAAAGCCTTGTTTAGCCAAAACATCCATCAAACTAATATCTGGATTACCTGGAACCCCGAGGTCAAAAGACTCTTTACCCGCAGTAGCTGATCCATGGGCCAACATAATGACAGGTTTATTTTTTGGGCTGCCAGTAAATTTTTCCCAAACATAAATATTTACATCACCATTTTTAACCCAATGCTCAGCACCCTGAACTCTATTTGCGCTATTTTTTTCTGCGATCGCCATTGAAAAATAAGCGCATAGCAACGCCATAAATAAAACCTTTGCTAGATTCATTTTGTCTCCAATTTATATTTTTTATTAAATGCAAAATTAGAATATCACGGACATCTATTAAAAACTGAACCCCAATGAAGTATTTAATGGGTATTAACCCCATATCAATAATATTTAAGGTTTTAATCACCTAAATATTTCAATTACAGCGCCCAGTAGAGCGCCACTTATCAAAGAGGATCCGCTTGAGTTAATAATTACCCTCCAGATTACAATGCTCTTATTGGATATAAAAAATACATAATCTGGAGAGCAATTTATGCAACAAAAATGGGGAATTAGAGGGATGGCTGTGGCGCCGCACTCGCTTGCATCGGAATCTGCTTTAGCAGTGCTGCGAGATGGCGGGAATGCCCTTGAGGCTATGGTGGCCGCGGCGGCAACAATTGCAGTAGTCTACCCCCACATGAATTCCATTGGCGGGGACTCATTCTGGGTCATTCATTCACCAGGAAAAGTTATGGGGGGTATTGATGCCTGTGGAGCTGCAGCAGGTCTTGCATCAAAGAACTGGTACGCAGAGCAAGGTATCACTAAAGCCATTCCCTTCAGAGGTCCAGTCGCAGCCAATACTGTTGCTGGCACCATTTCAGGCTGGGGTGCAGCGCATCAACTTTCCAAACGCGGATTAGGTGGCAAACTTCCTCTTTCAAGATTACTAGCAGATGCGATTCACTATGCTGAAAATGGGATGCCCGTTACCCATAGCCAATCTAGCCTAACCTTGAAAAAGAGAGAGGAGCTTTGTCCCATCCCTGGTTTTTCAGAAACCTTCTTGGTTGATGGACAGGCCCCAGTTGTTGGCAGCATATTTAAACAAGAGCGTCTAGCTAAAACCTTGCGTCAAATTGCTAGAAAAGGCACGGATGATTTCTATCGCGGGGATTTAGCTCATCTATTAGCAAAAGAATTGACTGATATTGGTAGCCCACTGAGATTGGATGATCTTGAGCGTCATCATGCAAAGTTGATCGACCCACTTGAACTTAGGCACAGTATGGGTAATGTCTACAACATGACGCCGCCTACACAGGGCGTTGTCTCTTTAATGATTATTGGCATTCTGGATCAGCTTAATCTCAAGCGCTTTAAGGTAGACAGTGCCGAATATGTCCATCACTGTGTCGAAGCAACAAAACAGGCCTTTAAAGTACGCGATCAATTTGTCACTGATCCTGCCTATATGAAAAGAAATGCTCAGTCATTCTTATCACCGGCCTTCTTAAAAAAACTAGCTAAAAATATTAACCCAGAACAAGCCCTTCCCTGGGGCCAGGGTAAAGGCCCTGCTGATACGATTTGGATGGGGGTCGTCGACGGTGATGGAAATTGCGTTTCCTTCATTCAAAGTATTTATCATGAGTTTGGAGCGGGTATTGTTCTTCCTACTTCGGGTGTCAATTGGCAGAATCGTGGCTGTAGCTTTTCTTTAGATCCTAAATCTCTCAATCATTTAGAGCCCTATCGCAAACCCTTTCATACACTTAATCCAGCTCTTGCCTTATTCAAAGATGGACGTTCGATGGTGTACGGAACCATGGGCGGAGATGGACAACCACAAACCCAATGCGCCATCTTTACTCGCACAGCCACCTATGGATTAGATCCTCAGGATGCAATTAGTCGGCCGCGCTGGTTACTGGGGCGTACATGGGGTCAAACTAGCGATAGTTTAAAGCTTGAATCCCGCTTTAGCCCCTGGGTTGCTAAGGAACTCCATGCTTTGGGCCATGAAATTGAAATGCTGGATGCCTATGATGAAACCGTTGGTCATGCTGGTTGTATTATTCGCGATCCTTCCGGGACACTCCATGGTGGCTGGGATCCACGCAGCGATGGCGCAGTAAGCTCATTTTAACCAGCAAAAAAGGCTGCCAGTTCATTTTTTGGCAGCCTTTTGCATTGTTAGCGTTAGAACTACCTATCCGGCTTTTGCCTTCAGATACTTAGCGCGCATTGGGCGAAGAACAAAGAAAGCAAGAATAGCCGCGGTTGCATCCAAGACAATCATGATGGCAAATACCGGCATCCAACTATCAGTTACACCATGAATATAGGCTGCAATAGGTCCACCAATAATTGAACCTACACCTTGAGCCATATACAAGAAGCCATAATTTGTGGTGGCATGCTTCTGCCCAAAAGTATCAGTCAATGTCGATGGAAAAAGGGAGAAGATCTCACCCCAGCCAAAGAAAACAATACCCGACATAAGAACAAAAAGAACTGGATCAGAACGAGTCATCACCCAAGCAAACATCGCAATTGCTTCTAAACCAAAGGCAATCGTCATGGTGTATTCTCGACCAATGCGGTCTGAGACCCAGCCAAATAATGGACGCGTTAAACCATTGGTTACGCGATCAATAGTTAAAGCCAAAGGCAAGGCCGCCATACCAAAAACCAAAGCCGTTGTAATGCCAAAATCTTTTGCAAATGCACCCATTTGCGAGATCACCATTAACCCCGAAGTAGACATCATGGACATCATCAAGAACATCAACCAGAAAACGGGGGTCTTTAACATTTCTTTGGGTGCAACACCCGTGGCCGCAGCTTCAATCTGACTTGCAGTTTGTACACGATCAGCATGTGGGACACGAATGCCCTGTGCAGCCAGAAGCCCAACAGCGCCAATGATGTAACCAAAGAAAGTTAATGTGCCCTGAATACCTGATTCAGTTAAGCTGGCGGCTATTGGAAATGTAGTTAAAAGCGCCCCTATGCCGTAACCTGCAGCAACCATACCAACTGCAAAGCCCCGATTTTGCGGAAACCATCGCACCATCAAGCCGACAACACCAATATAAACAATACCAGTGCCCAAACCACCCAACACACCATAGGTAATATAAAGATTAGAGACCGTAGTGAGATTTGCTGAGAGCACCCAACTTGCGCCTGTTAATACAGTACCGATCGATAGAAGAAGGCGTGGCCCAAACTTATCAACTAAGTATCCTTGGAATGGCGAGAAAAAGGTTTGCAATACTATCAAAATAGAAAAGGTAATCTGTAGCTCAGTCAGGGTAACGCCGAGCTGGCCCATGATGGGCTTTGTGAACAAGGCCCAAACATACTGTGGGCTTGAAATAGACATCATGCAGATAACGCCTAGAGCCAATTGCACCCACTTAGACTTTAGGGAGTTAGTGAAGGTGGTTTTCACACCCATTGCTGCTGAACTCATATGAGTCTCCTTATTTTTATTTACTTGAAGCGAATTCACTTTTGATAATCCATTGTGAACTAAGGACAAGGGTATTTACTAATTTATTCCCTCTATTGGTGCATGATGATTGAACTTGATGCAAACAAGAGCACCATTATCTGCAATCTACGGCAAGCATTCAAACACTAAGCAATAAATAGATCGAGGTTGATATGAAGATACAAAAGATAAAAGGCGTTTGAAAAATCACATTCTCTGTGCGATTAGCTTTGATCCGTCCCTAAAATTGAGCCCAAGTAAAAGTAGCACAGTCAAATCAAAAAGTATCTCAACACCCTGAATCAGATAAAAATATAGATCGATTTCGCCAGTACTTGCGCTCAAATGCAGGTAGTAGGCTGTTGGCAAAAGAATCAAGAGCGAAATCCCTGCAATCCATAGCATTCTCATCCTCTTCACCTGAATAAGGGGGTCAGATCGTCCCCTACTTAGCGACAACCCAATTGCGGCAGTGATACATAAGGCGGGGATAAAACTCCAGAATGATTGCAATATTAACGATTTACTTTCAATAAAAACTTCATGGGGATAAAAAATGAGGGATGCCAAAGAACCAATCATGAAAAGAGAAAGCATCAGAAATGTGAGGGCCCCTGTCGTAGCATGAAAAATAGTTTTCACTCAGTCGCCTCAAATAAGATATTGATGTTTATAGAAAGCACTTTAATGAAAATAAAATGCGGGTTATTTTGACTAATAGAAAAATTTACATTTTTTTATTAGTTGATACCCAAGCAATAAATTGATTAAGCCATTCAGTAAAAAACTGATGACTCTTCTGACCAATATTTCCAGATTCATCAAAAAAACCTTCCTTCATCTGGAGGAACATTTCTGGCTTACACAAGGTTGGCATATCTAGAGCGGCCAATACCACTCGTAAGTGCTGTTGCGCAATCGCAGTTCCTATGGCGCCAGGGGATATTCCAATAATGGCAGCAGGCCTTTTAGCCCAAATATTATCTATGGAAGGGCGCGATCCATGGTCCAGCGCATTTTTAAGAACTCCTGGAATGGAGCGGTTGTACTCGGGTGTAATAAAGAGCACTCCATCACACTGAATGAGCTCTGCCTTCATTCTTTTGACAGAATCAGCCTGATCTGCATCATGGTCTTGGTTGTAAAGAGGAAGATCGCCAATCGATATAAGATTAAAACTGACGTTTTCAGGAGTTAATCTAATGATGGCATTAGCCAATTGACGATTAAAAGACTCTTTGCGTAAACTACCAACAATGATGGCAATTTGATTACTCATCTATAGCTCCCATTGCAAAAAAAGGTTTTGAATATAACTTAAATATCTCTGATCACTCTACTCTGATTAAGATACAACATCAATTTTTTTGGCGTGTATAGTGAGGCAAGATAAGGGGTTCTAACATGCAACCAGCGTTTCATCCATTAAGAGAATTATTCAACCAGTTAGGACTTCCATCCACCAGAGATGCTATTGCTGAATTTATTGCAATGCATGCGCCACTAAACCCCTCGGTTGTATTGGCCGAGGCGCCCTTTTGGACAAGCACACAAAAAGACTTTCTACGAGATGAGCTTCTTAAGGATGCGGACTGGGCTGAAGCGATTGACTTGCTAAATGCGCAGATCAGAGAACCTAGATAAGCATCCTATCTTTGAGCGTATTTCATAGCAATAATCAGATCAAATTTATTGGCAATAAAAAACCACTCCGAAGAGTGGTTAAAGTGCAGACATGCTAGTTTATGCAAACAATTTAAGCGCACTTAAGAAAGTTTTATAAATACCCCAAGCCAATGGAATGCCAACGGCGGCCCATGCTAGGAATACTGTTGCAGAAGTAGTGTGGTCATGACCAGCACTACCCTTCACTACTGAGTCAAGAGCCTTCTCATGAGCCAATTTTTTCTCTTCAGCCAACTCGCTATCAGTCATGAACCACTTATCAGCGACAGGGCGTACTAATAAGTTACAGATCAGGCCAATCACCAACATCCCCACCAAGATGTACATAGTTTGGTTGTAAACCTGCGCCCTTGGCAAACCAAGACTAAGTTGATAGTCACGCATATAGTTCACTACAACTGGACCCAAAATACCTGCCGTTGCCCAAGCCGTTAACAAGCGCCCATGAATAGCACCTACCATCTGGGTACCAAACAAATCCGCCAAATAAGCCGGCACCGTAGCGAATCCACCCCCATACATGCTTAAGATGATGCAGAAGGCACCGACAAAGAGCGCCAAATTACCCGCCGCAGCACTACTGGGTACACTAAAGTACAAGGCACCACCAAGCACAAAGAATACGACATAGGTGAGCTTACGACCGAGTTTGTCAGACAAACTGGCCCAAAAGAAACGACCGCCAATATTAAAGAGGCTTAGTAGGGCAGTAAATCCAGCAGCAACTCCTGCAATGGCAGTTAACTGGGTTTTATCGAGCTCGGTAAAAGTTTGTGAAACTCCAATTAAGCTACCAGCAAAGACCTCTTGCAACATAGGTGAGGCCATTCCTATCACGCCAATGCCTGCGGATACGTTCATACAGAGAACCATCCATACCAACCAGAACTGTGGAATACCCCATACTTTTTTTACATTCACGCTGCGGTTAGTAATCATGGCATTTCTTGCTTGATTGGCTGGTGGAGTCCAGCCAGCAGGCTTCCAATCACTTGCAGGAATGCGGTAACCAAAAGCTCCGCACATCATGTAAACAAAATAACCCAACGCCATTACGATGAAAGTTTGCGCGACCCCAACGCTCGTAGGTGTTGCAAAGTTTTTCATGAGCATGGCTGCTAATGGAGAGCCGATCATGGCGCCTCCACCAAAGCCCATAATAGCCATCCCAGTCGCCATACCCCGACGATCTGGGAACCATTTAATAAGAGTGGAAACAGGAGAGATGTAGCCAAGACCCAATCCAATGCCTCCAATGACGCCAGAACCGAGAATCATCATCCAAAATTGATGAAGATAAACACCCAAGGCAGAAAAAAGCATGCCGCCACACCAACAAAAGGCAGCCACCACACCGGCCTTACGAGGGCCAGCTCGCTCCAGCCAGCCGCCCCACAAAGCAGCGGATGAGCCGAGTAAAACAAAAAACATGGTGTACATCCAACCTAAGGTGGATATTTGCCAGTCACAAGAAGTGGTAAAAAGTTGAGCAAAAAAGCCGACATCAGCACCACACTTAATCGCTTCGGTACCTCCTAGAGATACTCCCAAGGCTTTGGATAATGGCAACCAAAATACTGAAAATCCATAAGCCATACCGATACATAAGTGGATTGCTAGAGCTGCTGGTGGAACAAGCCAACGATTAAAACCTGGGCCTGCTATTGTTCTTTCTTTATCTAATATATGAAACATCGCCTCTCCTTTATCTTTCTTTTTTTAACCACCGTTACAACTAAACTTCTTTTTAGAGATTTATAAGGAATGACTCTATCACCTTCAATATAAAAATTCCGACTTAGGGGGCTGGGAAATGGTCTTATTGATCTAAAGCTGAATTTAAGAGCGTAAAATTAGGTTAAACCCCTAGCTTAATAAAGCCATTAGAGTCTCCATACATGAAAGCCACTTTTTTGAATTTGACTGGAATCAAATGTACCGTGCAAATCAAAAAAACATCCACCCAGGGTTAACTTTGAGAGCAGCTCATGAAGTGGTTTGGATAAAAACTCGTTGTGCGGAACAGCCACAAGGATCGCATGCGACACGGGCAATTCTTCCCAGCTTGACATGGTAATGCCATACCGCTGCTTAGCATCAGAAGGGGTAGCTAATGGATCGCAAACAAAGACTTCGATATTTCGCTCCTTTAGGCAATTAATGACATCAACTATTTTAGAGTTACTAAGATCTTGAATATTTTCCTTAAAAGATAACCCTAAAATACTTACCCTAGCCAGATTAATATCAACGCCAGCGGAGATTAGCTGCTGAACTACCTGAAGAGCAATAAATTGTGACATTGCTTCGTTGGTTTTCCGTGCCGAAGAAATCAACCCTGGGTGGTAACCCAACTGCTCCGCTTTGCTCTGCAAATAATACGGGACAACACCAATGCAATGACCACCAACCAAGCCTGGATAGGCTGGAATAAAGTTCCATTTTGTTGAGGCTGCCTCAATCACCTCATGAGTATCAATATTAACTAAATGGCAAATAATTGCCAATTCATTCATGAGGGCAATATTCACGTCGCGCTGGGTATTCTCGATTACCTTTGAAGTTTCGGCTACTTTAATACAAGATGCGCGATGAACTCCAGCATGAATAATTAAAGCATATAAAGCGGCTACTTTATCAAGCGTATTTGCATCATCACCAGAAACGATTTTGACGATACTCGATAGCACGTGACGAGAGTCACCGGGATTAACACGCTCTGGAGTAACCGTAGATTTACGGTCGAAAGTCAGTTTTTCTTAAGCCTATAAGAAAGAAATTGCCAGTTAGGTGACTATCCTTAGATAGCCCCTAAAAATACAATAGACTAAACTGGGTCTATATGAGTCATTACATTAAGGACCGGCAAGGTAGTAGTCACCTTTTTTGCAGCAGTAAAGGCAATATCATGACCAACTTGTACGGTAGCATTAGCATCTACTTCAATATGAACATCTACCAAAATCATATCGCCCATCTTGCGGGTTCTCAGATCATGACAACCTTTTACGCCATCAGTCGATAAAATGACCTCGATGATTTTCTCATTCTCCTCTTTGGATACTGCCCGGTCCATGAGGTCATGCAGCGCATCCCAACTAAATGTCCAGCCAGTTCTAGAAACCATCAAACCTACAATTAAGGCGCCAACAGAATCTAATACTGGGTAACCAAACAAAGCCCCAACAATACCTACCGATACAACCAAAGAGGATGCAGCATCAGATCTCGCATGCCAAGCATTGGCTACCAACATGCTAGAGCGAACTCGCTCTGCTACCGCTAGCATATATCTAAACAGTAGCTCTTTAACCACTAAAGCGCCCAGCGCAACATAGAGGGCAACCATCTGAATCTGACCCACAGAGATCGGGTTGATTATTTTATTTCCAGCCGTCCAAAGCATGCCAAGACCCACCACAAGCAGAGAAACGCCTAAAAATAAAGAGGCAGCAGTTTCATACCGTTGATGCCCATAGTGATGGTCATCATCCGCATCTTTACCGCTGTGGTGATTGGCAAATAAAACCACAAAATCAGCCACCAAATCAGTAAGGGAGTGAATACCGTCAGCAATCAAACCCTGTGAGCCTGAAAAAAATCCAGTAGATATTTGACCTATTGTTAAACATAAATTAACAACCACGCTAACTAGAGTACTTTTTTTAGCTGCATGCTGTTTTTCTTTGGAATCCAGTTCCGGATTTTCAATAAGATCGTCCATCAGATAACTTTACAATCGACCAGAAGAATAAGAATGACAGTGCACATATTAATAGCTCGACATGGATGAGATTTAAATGAGTTGCTTTTTTCTAAGGTTCGCAAGGCGATTATTTAGGCTTTTCAGAGTCAGGAGATTATATTTTTCTCCTTCAACCCAGTTACTGCCCTTCCACTCAATACCCTCTTCGGTCACATTTGCAAAAGGGTCTCTACCTTCATTGGCATAACCCTCCAGTATCGCCATCAATGCCAATCGATCATCAGATCCATTGGCATCTTTAAGCGCATCCAATATAGGCTTAGTAATCGTATCTTTGTAAGTAACCTTTGAGTCTGGGTGCTTGGGGCTAGCTGGCGATTCAAATATGTACTCGTGAGGCCATTCAAATACATTTCTAGCAGAATTTTTTACAGCTTCTGGACTCACTGTATTGGCCGAAATATTCTTTGGGTCGCTCGGTAGATTCAACCCTAATATCCAAGCTTCATATTCTGCAATACGGCTGTAGCGCTTTTCTTCACTATCCCGCTTTTGCTCTTCTTGAGATAGCAGTAAAGTAACCCACGCCCAGGAAATATCTTTAGCTGTAGCGAATTCTTGACCCAGTATGTCACTTGCTTTTTTGAGAATTGCTTTCGATGTGAGCTTTTTCATAGAGTTCTTTCTTTAATGCCTTTAATCGGGGTGGTGAGGCCTAGAGGGGAGCGCGCTCATTCATTTTTTGATGCTCACCACAGATGTGACAGGCTAATGTTAATAATACTGATTTTTTATTGAAATTTGGCTTTTCAAACTAGAACTTGGACTCAGAAGACGTATTTAAGGGTGGTTTACACAATTTGCAAGCTTCAAAGGACTGAACATACAATTACACAATGAATACAAGCCCTAATACACCCCCCAAGGAATCTACCTTAAAGGCAAAAATTTTGACTGAGGCGAAAAAGGTCTTTTTCTTGACGGTCTATTTTGGAACCTGGTTTTGTGCTTTGGCTTTATTGGCAACCACCTCATTGCATGAGCGCCCTATTCATCTGACCATTTTTGGACTCGCCTTAATTAAAGCAGCTTTGTGTGCAAAATTTATGGTGCTTGGCCAAGTAGCGTACCCCATCAAAATTGACAGGCAATATGGTATTGTCCGCTCACTTTTGCGTGAGTCCCTGGTTTACTTGCTCATAGTATTGGCGCTGTCCTGGCTTGAAGCCGGCGCCGAAGGTTTGTTCCATCATAAAAATTTCTTTGATTCACTCTCAGCGTTTGGGGGTGGCGATCCACTGCATATTCTCTCCATTGCCATTGTCTACTGGCTAATTGTTTGGCCATTTCTCTTTTTTACCGGGATGAAAATGGCACTAGGTGAATCTGTCACCTTAAAAATACTCTTTGGACCGCCTAAAAAAAATCTTAAAGATTAAATCCATGCGGAGTTTATATCCGACCCATCGCTTTAAGCTGGGCATTCCTTTAGCTCTGTTACTGTTGATGCGCTTCCAACACATTGGTGCTCAGGAGATAGAAGCGCGAGCCTATTCAAATGCACCCATTGATATTAACTTTTTAAGCGCTGGCATTGCTCAAGCTAAGAGCAGTAATCACACTTTAACGAGCGAGGTGGTGAGTCTCACCCATATTCTGGATGTCGGCGGACAGTCGGGAAAGCTGTCCTTGGTGCTACCCTATGCTGAAATTACAGGCACAAGTAAGGCAGGTAGCCAAACAGTCAACGCATCCTCAGAAGGATTATCCGACCCATTACTTAAAGCTTCCGTCAACTTATATGGTGCCCCTGCTTTAACACTGGATCAGTTCAAGAATTACCAACAAGATCTGATTATTGGCGCTAGTTTAGCTGCATCAATTCCCTGGGGAAAATACAACAATGATCAGTTAGTAAATGTTGGCGCAAATCGTTGGTTTATACAGCCGGGCATAGGCGCGTCTCAAGCGCTAGGTCCTTGGCGATTTGAGTTAGCTGGTGCAGCAACGATTTATACGAGTAATACGAATTTTATGGGCGGCAATTCCCTTTCGCAAAACCCGGTTTACTCTACACAAACACATGCAATTTATTACTTTCCATCCACTGCATGGATGTCTGTCGATGCCACTTACTATATTGGCGGACAATCTTATTTAAATGGCGCGCCAATTAATAGCAGTCAGGAAAATTGGCGCTTTGGTAGCACCTTATCCTATCCAGTCAATAAACATAATGCCATTCGCCTATATGCGAGTACTGGTATTTACTCCAGAACAAATAATAGCTACGATTTGTTTGGAATTTCTTGGCAATATCGCTTTGGTGGCGGCCTCTAATACCCCTAAAAGTCCCTGAGGTGGCGGCGCATTATTTTGCCAATATTTGATTTTGGTAAATCATCTACAAATACTATCTGCCGAGGGCGCTTATAACTGGTTAACTGCTCTTTACTATATTGAGAGACCTGCTCCTTAGTTAAGTCCACGCCCCCTTTCACGATAAAAACTTTGACGATCTCTCCCAATTTTCTATGGGGAATACCAATTACCGCGCACTCACGTACTCCAGGTATTTGGGAAATCACCTCCTCTACTTCATTAGGAAACACTTTAAACCCAGCGACTACGATCATGTCTTTTTTCCGATCAACAATCTGAACTTCGCCTTCCTCACTCATGATGCCAATATCACCTGATTTGAAGTAGCCATCAGCACTCATGGATAGATTAGTTTCTTCTTGCTGATGCCAGTAACCCGACATGACTTGCGGACCCTTAATGCAAATTTCCCCTGGGATACCATACGGAAGTTCATGGCCCTCGTCATCCTTTATCTGAACATCAGTACCAGGCAAGGGCATACCGATTGACCCTGTGAAGCTTTTAATCAAAGGAGAATTAACACAAACTACTGGGGAAGTCTCTGATAGCCCATAGCCTTGCGCAATGGGTATGCCTGTTATTTTTTGCCAGAGATCTGCTGTTTTCCTCTGTACCGCCATGCCACCGCCAATAGTAACTAATAAATTAGGTAGCTTTAGTTTTAAAAAATCTGGGCGATGAACTAGGGCATGAAACAACGTATTTACGCCAGGAAAAATATTAATTTTGGGGTGATTACTCAATAACTTAATAAAACCACTAATATCCCGCGGATTAGCTACCAAAATCAAGTTACCGCCTTTACGAAATCCCAAAAAAGCACATGCAGTCAGGGCAAATATATGGGTCAGGGGTAATGCACAGAGAAAGACTAATTGTTCTTTGCCTTTTTTGAGTACGGGCTCTAGCCATTCCTCGATTTGCATGACGTTAGCTAGGACATTTTTATGTAAAAGTACGGCGCCTTTAGAAATCCCAGTGGTACCACCCGTGTATTGCAAAAAAGCAATGTCGTCTAAGGAAATCTTGGGCTTTATAAGCGCATGCCGCCCACCAATGAAAAGGCACTCATTAAAATTTTCATAAGGAAAGTGCCATGTAGGCACTATCTTTTTTATGTACCGCGCTACAAAATTAATCAACCTCCCCTTGATGCCCAGTAAATCCCCCAGACTTGCAACCAGTACTTTATCTACCAAACCTAGATCGGCAATAGGTTGATATACATGGGCGAAGTTTTCTAGGATGACTAAAACGCAAGCACCGCTATCACGTAATTGATGCTGCAATTCACGAGGGGTGTAAAGTGGATTAACATTTACTACCACCATACCGGCGCGGAGGGTACCAAGCATAGCAATCAAATATGGCGCAACATTAGGAAACATAATCGCTACTCGTGAACCGGGCTCCAGACCCAATGTCTGCAGATACGATGCGAAATTTTGAGATAAGAGATCAAGTCTTCGATAATCCATAGCCAGACCCATGGATTCGAAAGCGGTACGATCCCCATACCGCTCGAAAGAATCCTCCAACATCTCCACCAGACTAGAAAATTTAGCCAGATCAATATCGTGAGGCACACCCTCGGGGTAATTTTTTAACCAAGGTCTTGGAGAATTCATAACAATTGATTCAATTTATGCAGGTATAGCTCTTGACCATAATGCATTTTGTCCTGCCAATCATCGCCTGCATTTACATTGGCATCATCAGTGATGTATTTAAAAGATTGCCAGGGGATATCAAATTGATAGGCAGTGGCGGCAATAGCAAATAACTCCATATCCACCACGTCGACCTTTTGACTCTTCAACCAGGCATCCTGAGTAGTAACAAAATTATCGCCCGTTCCGCAAATATGCTCACCACCGATAGAAAAGTACTCATAAGGGTAGGGGCAGAAAGGGGTTATCCCTCTGGGTGCCAATGGTTCGGCAGACATATCACGCTGTATCACTTTGCCAATCTCCAGCAAACCCATTACCTCTGGATTGACTTTACCCACTGTACCAAAGTTCACAATAAGTCTAGGTTGACATTCATGGATAGCTTTAAGGCTTGCAAGAGTGGCATTAATTTTCCCAACTCCTGTGTAGATGATTCTCACTCCAGTTGGTAGAGCCTCTCGCTTGAGCTCCGACTCCAATGCGGTAATAATGAGCAATTGTGTTTTCATTGTAGGCAAATAGTGAATTTATTAGATTATCTACCTGGAATACCGGACTTTCCTAAGCCCGGTATTCTATTCAGGGATATATCCCCTTTACTGGCTAATCCATCCGCCTTTAGAGAGGCCATCTTTCAGCTAGACATACTGGCCGAACAATTTGACTACACTCATATTCTAGGCATTGAATCACGAGGCTTTATCTTTGGATCTGCTCTTGCCCATCATGCCCATAAAGGCCTTGCCTTAGCCCGAAAGCCCAATAAACTGCCTCTGGCTACTCATCATCAGGCTTACGGCCTCGAATACGGCACGGACTCACTTGAACTACAGCAGTCAAGCCTGGAAAGGGGTGCTCGGATCTTAATTATCGATGATGTACTGGCAACGGGTGGCACGATTGTTGCCGCAGACCAATTACTTAAAAATGCTGGGTTTTTTGTTTGTGGTGCATTAACCTTGCTTGAAATCGCCAGCCTACATGGTGGCGAACTATTAAATAAGCAGGGTATCGTGAATCGAACGGTTCTAATTGCTTAAATTAGACTCTTAGCGCTTTTCAGCACTTTCACAGCACCCCAGCCTACTGCCAACGCTTTACTCGCAAGCTTAGGTTTGTAGTGCGCGAGAAGAGCAAACGCACTAGTCCAAAGAACTGGTGTATCTTTTATGAAATGAAAAGCATCCATACCTTTGTCGGCCCATGACAGCGGCTTCTCCAATGGCTCAAAATACAATGCTAAATCAGCACGCTCTCGCCCTGCTTTAGCCTGCAATTCTTGTTGCCGCATTAACAAGGCCTTTAAGGATTGACTCATCGCTTAGTCAGCTCCTTACGATCTTTAGAGAGCTCCGCAATAGTTGATTCAAATAATTTTGGCATGGTTTTAAATGAACGAATAACCACTAAAGCTAGGATCAAACCGATCGTAAGGAATCCACTAGTAAGGAGGCTAAGAGCCAAAATCCGATTACTTTCCCAGCTGTAGATCACAATTAGCAATGCGAGCATAACCAAACCAAAAAATAAAAAGAATAAGGTAAACATGATCATTACAAACAAGTTAACTAATCTAGACCGAGCGATCTGAACATCGGTTGAAAATAGCTCTAAGCGCGTTTCTGCTATCGAAGTTCCTGTAGAGATAAGATTTTTTAGTGCAGAGAGGATATTTTCTTGTGACATAAATGTGCCTAGCGACGACCAATAAATAGGCCGATTAATAAACCCAATCCAGCGGCAACACCTACAGCCTCCCAAGGGTTGCGATGAACAAAATCGTCGGTACCTTTTGCAACTTCTTTAGCCTTTTCGCTCAAGCCACCTTCAATATTAGATATGCTATCTTTAGCGCTAGCGAGAGTTTCTAAAGCTTTTGAGCGGATCAAGCTAATGGGCCCCTCCTCATGATGGGCCGTAGCGGTTATCAGCGCTTCTGCATCCGCCATTAAGGCCTTAAAGTCGCCAATTAAATGTTCGGAGCTAATCTGCCCTTCTTCATGCGCTTTTGCTGCAGAACTTTTAATTGCCATGGTCAATCCTTTTAATGAATTAATAATTCCATTCTAAGCATTTTATACAAATTCATCCCAACAATAAAACAGTCATCCCAGCATTACCTTCTTTAAAGTGCTTAAGGTAGCCCTTTAAGCTTGGGCGCCTTCTGAGGAGGGTGTGATAGGCCTCGCTACCAAAGGCGGTATATTCACCAAAATGGTATTCATCCACCCGATCTGAAAAATAGTTACTTTCCAAAGCATCGTGGACCGCCCATTTAATTCTTCCGCCCTCACCACTAGCTCCATATCCATGTATCAAGATAATGGCCTTAATACCTAGCTCACTTGCTCTTCGCAAGGAGATCGTTAGGCGATCCAAGGCTTCTTCGACGCTTGGGCTATCGTGCTTGAGGTTTAAAGTCAGGATGTCACTCATTGCTACCGGCAGAACATCACTGCCACACTGGCGACACTCTCCCTGCATCCCCCTAGGGTTGCCACATTCCGGGCATTCAAATGAGTGGATCATCTTTGACATCCTCCTCCGCCTAAAGACGGAGGATTCCTACTGCTAGACGCGAATGTCCTCGCGCAAGAATATTCCTGGCCGCATTGAGGTCACGGTCATTGACCGAACCACAATCTGAACAAGTCCATTCTCTTATTCCAAGTCCTGCTCTACCTTTCGGACTACTGACGGCTATAGAGCCACAGCACGAACAAGTCTGGGTTGTAAAAGCCTCATCAATCACCTCATAGACTACGCCAGCGTGATCGCTTTTATATTCCAACATAGTTTTGAGTGATGACCAACCCGCATCGAGCGTCGATTTAGCCATCTTGGTTTTGATGAGTTTGCTGCTAGATACATTTCCTACAAATATTGCTCCATACTCTTGAGTCAGCATGGTCGAGAACTTGTGGAGCCCGTCTTTACGACGATTCTTGATCTTGGCATGAAGGTTTTTCACTTCAAGCTTCTTATTGGCGCGTTGCGCAATACCAAGCTTACTTTCCAGTTTGCGGTAATGACGACCAACAAGGCGCTGGCCGTCACTGGTTACGGCACATTCTTTGAGCCCAAGATCAATGCCGATGGACTGAGTAGCGGCGTTGGGCTTCTTCTCTACCTTGACCGTGGTATTGAAATACCAGCGACCACGGGAGTCTTCTGAGAAGGTACCAGAACCCAGTTCATAATCCGCTAGGCCATATGAATCCCATAGGCCCATTGCGTAGCCTTGGTAGTGAAGCTGGCCATTGCGGTAGCGAATAACTGATTTTTTAATCGGAATCCAGCCAAGAGAGCGCCTTGTGCCACCACTTTTGCGCCACGAGAGGCGTAGCTTGCGAAACTGAATCCGACGAGCAACAAACTCTTCGTTAATCGCCTGTACTGTCTGGCTGTGTAAGCTCAAACCCTCTTTGCTAGCACCAGTGGTGTATGCGTTAAGGTCATAAGCTGAGAAGAATTTAGCGGTGCGGCGCGTATGTTTTTCGGAGAGCTCGTTAATGAAGTTCCAAACGAAATTGACTTCCCGAGCCTGTGCGCAGAGCATCTTCGCGTGCTTATCTTTAACGCGAAGGCGCAGCGTTCTAATAACGATCGGAGTACTCTCTGACATACTGTAATTATATACAGTAGTAAGCAAAATGCCATTTAATTTTTTGGCAAGCAAATCGAAAATTCATCCTCCAGCTAAAGCAAGAGGTTTTCTTTTCTGCATGCCTTGATAAACCATAAGATATATTGGTATTAATAATCCACCCACTAAGACTTAAGAACAATACTTTGCCTCTAATGCTGATGTAGCGTTGAGTTGGTCATCAATCATGTGATTTAAGATTTTTTGAGCAGCATCTTTGTTTTCCTGGACCTTAAGACTCACATTAATCAATGTCCCCACATCCTTTCGAATTGAAGTATTGCCATATTGCAATCCCTTCAAAGTAGACACGGCTTCAGCTGAAATCTGGCATTGCTGATGAATGAGTTCGCTTGAATCAGATGCGGTGTTGGCGTAAGCGAAGGCGGCTATTGAGATTGATGCAATGGCTAATAAAGTTTTTTTCATTTTATTTCCTTATTTTGTGACCACACGTTGGACAACAACCTAAATCTTTTGCTCTTACTTTTCTAAGGGCGGCATAAACACTAGATTCTGAAATTTCCATTTTTCTGGCGGCTTGAGCCGCGCTCAATCCCCTCCCAATCCAATCTAAAGCTTGATGTGTTTTCGGTATAGCTCTTCTCATTTGACCTCCTATTCGATTAATATAACACAAATGTTGTGAAGTTGTGAAGTTGTGAAGTTAAAAATTAAGATTTGGATTACCAAATCTTCGTAATAGGGAAAAACTGAGGAAGTTATAGGAAAAACGATTTAACTCATTAATGTTGAGTTAGGATACATTTAAGAAAAAAAGTAAAATAAAGGGGATGGAGCCTTGGGGGTATAGTTATAGGACTTATATGCAAAGGCAGGAAATGAAGCAACCTCTTTCAATCATCTCGTGTTTGGCCCTTCTGGTTATAGGATGCACAACCACTTCCATGGAAGATAAAACGGCTGATACTGAGATTCTGGAGTTAAATTCTGGGTACTCCATTGGATGGTCGCTGGACTCCACTTCAGTAGAAATGCAGACGCAAGAAGCCGCTTTACTTTGCAGGGAAATGGGTGGTCAACTTCAAATCATTGATACCCGAACAACCTCCCCTAAAGGTTTTGGCGTACTCCCTACTGGAGATGTTCAGTTTCAATGCGTTAAGTAGCGCCTAAGCTTGGAAGTAAACAACGGGGGGGGGGGTGGCTTATCTGCTAAATCCAATTTTGCCAACTCAATGATCATTAAGTAAATATGGCGCTTGCCTTGGCAATCGAAGGCTGACAAAAAATGCGCCGATCAGCATCACTGTGACGTACCAATAAAACATCGACTCATGACCCTCCGCTTTAAAGCTGAGCGCTACAAATTCGGCAGTTCCACCAAAAACTGCATTAGCTATGGCATAAGACAAGCCAACACCCAATGCGCGGACTTCCACAGGGAACATCTCAGCCTTCACAATGCCCGCAATAGAAGTGTAAAAGCTAACAATTGCCAATGCAAAAGTAATGATGATGAAAGCCACCCATCCTTGAGTTACCCCTTGCAAAAGCATCATGATGGGAATGGTAAATATCGCCCCTAATCCACCAAATAGGAGCATGTTATTTCTGCGGCCAATGCGATCAGATAAGGCGCCAAATAATGGCTGCATCACCATATACACCAACAAGCATCCTGTCATTACGCCACTGGCGGATTTAATAGACATGTGAGCAGAGTTCACTAGGTACTTTTGCATATACGTTGTAAAAGTATAAAAACTTAAAGACCCTCCCGCCGTATATCCCAACACAGTAAAAAAAGCTTTTTTATGGTTTCGAAATAACGCCCTAATACTGCCAGCATCTTTATGCTGATTTGCAAGGTTAGATGCAGTCTCAGTAAGGGTTTGACGCAGGAAAAGAGCAATGACTGCTGCTATAGCACCAACCACAAATGGAATTCGCCATCCCCAAGATTTGAGCTGATCTTCATCCAAAAATTGCTGCAAGATCAGAATGACTAAAACTGCTAATAACTGCCCACCTATCAACGTAACATATTGAAATGATGAATAAAAACCTCTTTGCCCTTTCATAGCAATTTCACTCATATAGGTTGCGGTAGTTCCATACTCACCACCTACAGAGAGACCCTGAAAGAGCCTGGCCAGCAGTAGCAAAGCTGGGGCCCATACGCCAATACTGTCATACCCTGGCAAACAAGCAATCACCAATGAGCCACCACACATCATCATCACAGAGAGAACTAAAGATTTTTTTCTACCATGGCGATCAGCTATTCGCCCAAAGAGCCAGCCACCAATAGGGCGCATTAAGAAGCCCGCTGCAAAAACGCCCGCTGTATTTAATAGCTGAACGGTGGGATCTGCTTTAGGAAAAAAGATGTGTGCAAAGTAAATTGCACAAAATGCGTAGATATAAAAGTCAAACCATTCCACAAGATTGCCAGATGATGCTGCAAAAATTGCAAAAATTCGTTTCTGCTTTTCGCCTGATGTATATGTCATGAATATCTCCCAATCTTGATCTGGTTACTAATTATGGCTTGATTCAAGATTAATGATTTCATCACCTCAATCAGCTGCTTACCTTTCATTCTAGTTCCCGATCGACAATAACCAAGAAAAAGCACTTACTTGGCCTTTTATCTAGCTGATATGTGGTGGATGCTCGGGAGATATATAGCTAAAAGATCCCAATAAATACCTAGTGATGTGAACCAGTTCCGCCGCCATGGGACCCGCCACCTGAGCCTGAGCCGCCATTACTACTAGAACCTTGCGAATGACCGCCTGAAACTGGTGCAGAGTTATTCTGCATCGGCCGATTTGCAGGCATGGAATTACTTCTCACATTTTGTAAGTTTTGGCGTTGTTGTGGGGTTGCATTCACCCAGGCTTTTTGCGCATTTTGTCGTACTTGTTGCATATTTTGTTTTTCTTGAGGGGTTGCATTTTGATTCCAGTAGTTTTTAGCAGTTTGTAACCGCGCATCCTGCGTGCGAGCCTGCTGACTGGGGGGATTATTGCTAAAGCGATTGCTTAAAGCAGAATTTGTATAGGGCACGTTTGAGCGATGTGATGGATTGTATTTCCAGTCCGAATGCTCCCCGTAGTGATTAGGCCCCATATTCCCCGCGGTGTTGTAGCCACGATTAAAGTTGTTGTAGGTCACATTGTTAATCATGACCGTGCCAGTACCCCAGTGTGGAGTCGCCCAAAAGGCAGTGCCTACGGCTAAACCCATTCCAAAGGTAAAAAATAGACCTCCTGGTGAATAAGCGTATGGATAAAATGGAGGTGGATAGTAACCTGGATAAGGCCAGGGTCCGTAGACTAAATAGGGATTGTATGTGGGTACGTAGACGATTTCAGGTTGTGTAGGCTCAATGACAATCACTTGCTCGCCAGACTGAACCTGTGTTGATACTACTTGCTGGGGTCCTGACTTGAGATTATTGGCCCCCTTCGCCTTAGCGCGCAAAGTCTGTACTGCTTGAAATAATTCCTTGGGTTGGGCTAAGTAAGCATCACCCAGCCTTTGGGTCCAGGCCAAATCCTTCCCCATCAAATGCAAAGCATCTGGGAAATCAATCAAGGATTTCACGCTATTGTCCCAAGCCTGAATTTTGACGGCCTGTTGACGCTCAGCTTGAGACATTTTTGGATTATTACGCAACATACTATCTGCCTCGGCCACCTCTAAAGGGTAGGTAGATGCAATTAATACCTGAGCCAATAGGGGGTCAGGATAAAGGGCGACCGGGGAAACTAGCGCACCTAACTGAGCTTGAGATAACGGCCTACCTACAGCAGGTGATGTTAATGTGGGGAACGCGTCCTGCCCTCCTTCGGGCTGAGGGGGTGGCACCGAAGAATCAGCTTGCTGGGTATACCCAGGCAAAGGCTGCGAATACGAAATTGGACTGAAGCAAATTACCCCAAATAAAAACACAACCCAAAAAACTCTAAAAGATATTTTCATAATTACCAGTTTCCCAACTACACCCGTCTATTCTATCCATGCTTTTAATAGCATATCGAGACTTTTGCCTTCTTCTTTGACTGCAGTTAAACCCGAAAACTTACGATTTTTGCAGGAATATGTTGACCAACCTCAAAATCCTCCCGTCTAAACCATAGCTCTTGATTATTGATTACCCCCGTCCTTTTACTAGAATTCCACGCCCCTTTTGTTGATCTACTTAGATCAATTTCAATAAAGACGATCTTTTAAATGCATTACTGTTATGGTAGTTATTCTGGCGCTTGTGATGATGGGTGCTGCAGTAGCCCTTCTAACCATAAAATGATGTAGGCAAAACTATCTACGCAATGAAAAAAATATTTAAAAAACTGGCGTTAGTAATTGAAAAACTCTGGGCGATCATAAAAAAAAGCCCGCTATGGTCAAAATTCTTTTTCTTTGTAAAAGAACAGTATTTTTTAATACATCAAAAGACTCTTAGCTTCAATCTAAAGGCGTTGAATTACGCCCAACCAAGATTAGAAAATATCATCCGCCGCATTGGTAAAAATAAGGACTTCTCTTTAAGTTATAAATCCACTCAAATTACTCTGTACATAGTTATCTTTATGTCACTGAGCATAATCTGGCATTTAGTTAGTGGATTTATGGGGGATTCAAAAGCACGTGACGCCCTGATGCGCCCAGTTTCTGTGGTTACCTCCCCTGTAAAGCTGGGCGTGATTAACGTAATTCAAACCGCCTTAGGAACAGTAACACCCCGAAATACGGTCACCGTTCACTCACAAGTTGGCGGCATTCTAAGTAAAGTGTTTTTTAAGGAGGGGGACCTTGTTCATGCCGACCAATTATTAGCTTTAATAGACCCTCGCCCATTTGAGGCATCACTTAAGCAAGCGGAGGGAACTTTAAATAAAGATAAAGCTTTGCTAAGCAACGCTGAATTAGACTTAAAGCGATACGATACCCTTCTTAAGCAAGACTCCATCTCACATCAGGTCTATGCAACACAAAAGGCTCTGGTTCAGCAATATAAAGGCAATGTACTCACTGATGAAGGTTTGGTTAGCGCAGCTAAATTACAGCTGGAATTTGCTCATATTACCTCGCCTATTAATGGTCGAGTTGGCTTGCGTCTCGTAGACCCGGGAAACTTAGTACAGCCCAATGATGTTAACGGCCTGTTTGTCATTACCCAATTACAACCAACAACCGTTCTGTTCTCTGTTCCGCAAGACCTTATTCCGTCATTTAAAAAATTCTTACAAGAACCGCCTCCACCAGAAACAATTTCTAATGCCCAAATAGTAAAAGCGGATACGCCCTTCGAAACTACCAAGCCTCTTGAAGCCAGTAAGAATACTCAAGACCATAAAGGGAAAGAGGCTACAAATGCTCAAACCACTAAAATGCCTGAAGGGTCGAACCCTAGTGCTCCAGAAAAAATAGCTATTGCGGTCCAATCATGGAGCAGCGATAACAAAAATAAATTGGCTACTGGCTACTTGGAGAGTATTGATAACCAAATTGATATTACTACTGGAACCGTTAAATTAAGAGGTATTTTCTCAAATGATGAAATGACTTTATTTCCAAATCAATTTGTTAATATTCGGATTGTCTTAGATGTCCTACCTAATGTCGTTGTTCTTCCTGTCCCTGCCGTTCAACGAGGAACGCCAGGCACCTTTGTTTACCGCCTCAATGTGGACAATACCGTTTCCGTTGTTCCAGTAAAACTAGGCCCGGTGGATGGAGATAATGTACAAGTGCTTGAGGGTCTTGCCCCTGGAAATATCGTAGTTGTGGATGGTACAGACAAACTTCGCAATGGTTCAAAAGTCATCGTAGGACAAGCCTCGGCAACAACAAACCCAACTGCCAAGGTGTCTTGGCGCGATAGTCAAAAGCAAAAGTCGCCTAGCAGTCAAATCAAACCGCAGTGAGTATCCCCATCTCCCTTACTAGTCAAAAAATAAAACGCTCATGAATCCTTCCAGGATTTTTATACTTCGCCCTATTGCCACCTCACTATTAATGGTGGCAATTTTATTGGGTGGCATATTGGCTTATCGCGGTTTGCCAATTTCATCTTTACCGCAAGTTGATTACCCAACTATTCAGGTGGTGACACTCTATCCAGGTGGAAGCCCTGATGTCATGGCCTCATTGGTGACGGCCCCCCTTGAGCGCCAGTTTGGGCAGATGCCCGGCTTAAATCAAATGTCTTCAGTTAGCTCTGGTGGTGCATCGGTCATTATCCTGCAATTTACGCTCGATCTAAATATGGACGTCGCTGAACAAGAAGTTCAAGCAGCCATTAATGCAGCTAACTCCCTTCTTCCAGGGGATCTTCCTTCGCCACCAATCTATAGCAAAGTTAATCCGGCTGATACCCCCATACTGACGCTAGCTATTACGTCTCAAACATTGCCACTGACACGTGTTGAAGATTTAGTAGATACCCGCTTAGCACAGAAAATTTCTCAGATACCTGGGGTTGGCTTAGTAAGCGTCTCTGGGGGGCAAAGACCAGCAGTACGGATAATTGCAAATCCCAGGGCACTTGCTAGCAAAGGGTTAAGTCTTGACGATATTAGGATCGCAATTGGAAATGCAAACATCAATTCTGCAAAAGGTAGTTTTGATGGGCCATTTCAAGCGTCAACGATTGATGCAAACGATCAAATTAAATCAGCCGAAGGTTATCGCGACCTCATTATTACGTACAGTAATGGCGCACCTGTAAGACTGGCCGATGTTGCTGAAGTAGTTAATGCACCAGAAAATATTCGTTTAGGGGCATGGGCAAATCAGCAACCGGCCATCATTCTTAATATTCAACGTCAACCTGGCGCAAATGTTATTGATGTTGTAGACCAAATTAAAAAAATCTTGCCACAATTATCAAGCAGCCTTCCCAAAGCGCTTGAAGTAAAAATTCTAACGGATCGAACTAGTACCATTCGCGCCTCTGTACGCGATGTTCAGCTAGAGCTATTGCTATCCGTTTTGCTTGTAGTGTTAGTCATCTATGTGTTCTTACGTAGTGTGCCGGCAACTTTTATCCCCAGCATTTCAGTTCCACTATCGCTGATAGGCACTTTTGGAATTATGAATCTGGCTGGATTCTCCCTGAATAATCTGTCGCTTATGGCCTTGACTATTGCCACAGGGTTTGTGGTGGATGACGCCATCGTCATGATTGAAAATATTTCTCGCTACATCGAAGAAGGCGATACTCCGTTAGATGCCGCATTAAAGGGTTCGGAACAAATTGGCTTCACCATTATTTCCTTAACTATTTCACTGATTGCAGTACTCATTCCATTATTATTTATGGGCGATGTAGTAGGCAGGTTATTTCGAGAATTCGCCGTTACCTTGGCTGTGGCAATTATTATTTCTGCGATTATTTCACTGACACTGACCCCTATGATGTGCGCACTTTTACTACGCCACATACCAAAGAATAAGCAATCTAAGTTTTACCATTGGAGTGGTGAGATATTTGATCGTCTAATTGACCAATACAGCAAAGCGCTCAATTGGGTCTTAGATCGCCAAAAGGCTACCTTGATCGTTGCTGCTTCCACTCTTATTCTTACCGTGATTTTGTATATCTTTATTCCAAAAGGGTTCTTCCCTATTCAAGATACAGGAATGATTCAGGGCATATCTGAGGCCCCTCAAACCATTTCGTATTCATCAATGGCACAACGCCAACAATCCTTAGCGGATATTATTTTAAAAGATCCTGATGTGGAAAGTCTGTCTTCGTTTATTGGAGTTGATGGCACCAATGCCACCCTCAATAATGGACGCATGCTGATTAATCTAAAAGCACATAATGAGCGAGATGACATTCAAACTATTCTTAAACGTTTACAAGAAAAAGTAGATCAATTATCCGATATTCACCTCTATCTTCAACCCGTACAAGATTTAACTATTGAAGATCGGGTAAGCAAAACACAGTATCAATTCACTCTTGAAGATGCGAATCTAGATGAGCTCAATGAGTGGGCTCCTAGAATTATCCAAAAATTATCGAGCCTCCCTCAATTGCAAGATGTAGCGAGTGATTTGCAGGTTAAAGGTTTGCAATCCTATATCGATATAGATCGAGATACTGCAGCCCGTGTAGGCGTAACCATAGCCTCTATTGATAATGCGCTTTATAACTCCTATGGGCAGCGCTTAATTTCAACTATCTTTACACAGACAAACCAATATCGCGTAGTTTTGCAGGCCGCCCCCAGTGCAACTCCCGGACTTAATGCCCTTGATGATATTTATGTTCCCAACTCCGCAGGCAAACAAATTCCCCTCAGTGCTCTTGCTCGTATTGAAGAACGCTATGGTGCGCTTAACCTTAATCATCAAGGCCAATTTCCTTCAACGACAATTTCATTTAACTTGAGCAGGAGCAGCTCTTTGGGCGATGCTGTCGAGGCGATTGTCGCTGCCGAATCGGAAATAGAAGTACCCGCAAGCATCATCACGCGCTTTCAAGGAGCATCCAAAGCATTTAATGCCTCACTAGGAAATACCTTGACGCTAATCATAGCGGCGATTATTTGCATGTACATTGTTCTCGGTGTTTTATATGAAAGCTATATTCACCCCATTACTATTCTTTCAACACTTCCCTCGGCTGGTGTGGGTGCCCTACTTGCACTCATCATATCGGGCAACGATCTTGGGATCATCGGCATCATCGGCATTATTTTACTTATCGGTATCGTGAAGAAAAACGCCATCATGATGATTGATTTTGCTTTAGAGGCGGAAAGGGTGGAAGGAAAGTCGCCACGAGATGCTATTTATGAAGCATGCTTATTGCGCTTACGCCCTATCCTAATGACAACTATGGCAGCGCTACTGAGTGCATTACCATTAATGTTGGGTACCGGCACTGGATCTGAGCTAAGACACCCCTTAGGCATCACCATGGTTGGAGGTTTGCTGGTAAGTCAAGTTCTGACTCTTTTTACCACTCCAGTAATTTATTTGGCATTTGATCGACTTTCTTCTCAGTTCAAAGAATTTCGACTAAAGCATTTCTCATCATCATGAGTATCTCCACCCCATTTATTCACCGACCCGTTGCAACAACTTTGCTTTTGCTGGCTATTTTGTTAGCAGGCATCACTGCGTTTAATCTACTCCCCGTATCGCCTTTACCGCAAGTAGATTTTCCAACCATCTCGGTATCAGCCTCTCTTCCTGGAGCTAGCCCAGAAACCATGGCGGCGACGGTAGCAACCCCTCTCGAACGCTCTTTAGGTCGCATCGCGGGCGTAACAGAGATGACCTCCTCTAGCGCCTTAGGATCAACCCGGATTACCTTGCAATTTGACCTTAACCGCGATATTGATGGGGCTGCTAATGATGTTCAGGCAGCGATTAATGCCGCTCGCGCCCTTTTGCCAACGGGCTTACCAAGTAATCCGACCTATCGTAAAGTAAACCCTGCTGATGCCCCCATCATGATTCTGAGTTTGACATCAGAAACTATGACGCGTGCAGAACTATACGATGCAGCCTCAACGATCTTGGCTCAAAAATTGTCCCAAGTCCAAGGGATTGGTCAGGTAACCGTGGGCGGAAGCTCTCTTCCGGCAGTGCGGATAGAAATTAATCCCACCATGATGTCGGCCCGCGGGGTTGGGTTTGAAGATATCCGCACTGCCGTTGTTGCCTCCAATACGGTTAGACCCAAAGGAGCAATCGAAAACGGAGAACAAACTTCGCAGATCGTTGCTAACGATACAGCCAATAAGGCAAAAGATTATGTGCCAATCATTGTGAGTTATCACAACGGTGCCGCCATCCGAATTGGTGATTTTGCACAAGTGGTCGATTCAGTTGAAGATTTAAGAAATGGGGGGATTGCTGATGGAAAACCTGCGGTCCTATTGGTGCTTTGGCGTCAACCAGGGGCCAATATCATTTCTACCGTGGATGGGGTGAAGGCAACCCTACCGCAACTCAGAGCTTCTATACCAGCTGCAATTGATATGCAGATATCTCTTGATAGAACTCCAACTATTCGCGCCTCTCTTGCGGAGGTTGAGCGAACCTTAATTCTTTCCGTCATTCTAGTGGTGATGGTGGTATTTCTCTTCTTAGGTAATGCAAGGGCAACAATTATTCCTAGTATTGCCGTTCCAATATCTTTGGTTGGTACTTTTGCTGCGATGTACTTATGCAACTTCTCTCTAAATAATTTGTCGCTGATGGCGCTTACTATTGCTACTGGATTTGTTGTTGATGATGCCATCGTTGTACTTGAAGTCATCTCACGTAAAATTGAAAATGGTGAGTCACCCTTAGCGGCTGCAATTGCAGGCTCTCAAGAGGTAAGCTTTACCGTTCTATCGATAACTGCTTCGCTTATCGCCGTATTTATTCCGATCCTGTTAATGGGGGGCATCGTAGGAAGACTATTTAGGGAGTTTGCAATCACCCTATCCGCAGCCATCAGTATTTCCCTTGTAATTTCTCTAACTGCTATTCCAATGCTCTGCGCGCTCCTATTAAAGCCCCATAGCACATTGAAACCCAGTCGATTCATGCGTGCTATAGAAGATTTTTTTCTTAGAGTAAATCAAAAATATGCGAGTTCATTAGAGTTTGCACTTCAGCACAAACGCATCATGATGGCAGTTCTTTTTACCGTTATTGGACTCAATATTTATTTATATGCGGTGATTCCAAAAGGCTTCTTCCCTCAACAAGATACAGGGCGGATAGTCGGAAATATTCAAGCCGATCAAGATATTTCCTTTCAGGCTATGCAGCCGAAAATGTCACAATTCATGCAGATTGTTATGCAAGATCCTGCCGTTGATAAGGTGGTTGGATTTACTGGCGGAGGGCAAAGAAATACTGGTAATGTCTTTATTTCGCTCAAGCCTCTAGGAGTCAGAAAGGCCAGCATGGATGAAGTTGTAGGTCGAATGAGGCGAAAGCTCAATGCAGTAGCTGGCGCCACCCTTTTCTTGCAGCCCGTGCAAGACATCCGAATTGGGGGGCGCAGTAGTAACGCAACTTACCAGTTCACTCTTTTGGGGGATAGCCTCGAAGAGTTGAGGCTATGGGCACCTAAGATACGTTTTGCCATGACCGATCTACCCGAACTCATAGATGTTAATACCGACGCGCAGGATAAGGGTTTGCAAACTAGCATTAATATTAATCACGATACTGCCTCTAAACTGGGCCTCACAACCAACCTCATTGACACCACATTAAATGATGCCTTTGGTCAGCGTCAGATTTCTACAATTTTTAATCCCCTCAATCAATACCACGTGGTAATGGAGGTGGCCCCAGAGTACTGGCAAAATCCAGAAATACTTAAACAAATTTATGTAAGCACTGCTGCGCCCACACCAAACTCCTATTCAGTAGGAGCAGCCCAGTCTATTACTGCAGCTACCATTCCCATCACAACCATTAATGTTGGCGGGAAAAAAACGGGCGTTCAAATTCCTCTTGCCGCTTTTGCTAGCTTTGGGCCAAGCAATACCCCATTAGCCGTCAATCATCAAAGTCAATTTGCAGCAAATACCATTTCCTTTAACCTGCCAGCAAATATTTCTTTAGGGCAGGCATCGGATGCTATTTTTGTAATGATGGATAAGCTTAATGTGCCCAATTCTGTAAGAGGTAGCTTCCAAGGAACAGCTAAAGCTTTTCAAGATTCTCTTTCTAACCAACCATGGTTGATTCTTGCGGCCTTTATTACTGTCTATCTTGTTTTAGGAATTCTCTACGAGAGCCTGATTCATCCCGTCACTATTCTGTCAACGTTGCCGTCGGCAGGGATCGGAGCACTTTTGGCGCTCATGCTCTTTAATATTGAATTTAGCATCATCGCCCTAATCGGCGTAATCTTGCTGATTGGGATTGTGAAGAAAAATGCCATCATGATGATTGACTTTGCTATTCATGCACAAAGAACCGAAAACCTATCGCCCCACGATGCTATTTACAAGGCTTGTTTGATACGTTTTCGCCCCATTTTAATGACCACTATGGCGGCTATCTTAGGAGCCATCCCCCTAGCAATCGGCTCGGGCGATGGGGCTGAATTTCATCGTCCCCTGGGTATTTCCATTGTTGGGGGGCTGATTATGAGTCAACTTTTAACTTTATATACAACTCCCGTAGTTTATCTTTACATGGAGCGATTGCGCGCGTGGAATTGGAGAAAGAAATGAATAAGATAAATCCCCCGATTCATTTAAGAACAACAAAAAAACTATTGGGCTCCCTTAGTCTGCTGGCGTTAATAACGGGTTGCATGGTCGGGCCTGACTATGTGAAGCCCGAAAGTCAATCAGCGCCAAGTTATAAAGAAATAGATAGCAGTAATAGTGGTGATGGCTGGAAAATTGCAGAGCCTAATGAAGAAGGGATGCGTAGTAAATGGTGGGAAATTTATAAAGACCCCGCACTTAATCAGTTGATGGATAAAGTTGAGATAGATAATCAAAATATTATTGCTGCTGAGGCTCAATACCGTCAGGCAACAGCGCTATTAACACAAGCTCGCGCCGCCCTCTTTCCTACCTTGACGGCAAATGGAAGTGCCACCAGAGGAACAGCTAGCGGGGGTGGCATTGGCAACTCTTCCAGTGTTGATCAAACCTCTAATGCCAATATTGGAGCGAGCTGGGTGCCCGATCTATGGGGTCAGGTAAGGCGAAACGTAGAATCTAGCGGTGCAAATGCTCAAGCTACTGCCGCTCAATTGGATGCCCTTCGACTCTCTACTCAGGCCACTCTTGCCCAGACTTATTTTCAACTTCGCATTGCGGATATGCAAATAAAGATGTATGACACTACCATTAAAACCTATGAAAAGTCATTGCAAATAACCCAGAACCAATATAACGCTGGCATAGTAACCCAACTAGATGTGGCGCAAGCCAGCACCCTTTTAGAATCTACTATCGCCCTAGCAATTGATGTGAGCTTGTCTAGGGCGCAACTAGAGCATGCGATAGCTGTTTTAGTAGGCCAAACACCGTCAAGCTTCTCATTAAAAATTCAGGATCTAACGATTGACCCACAAACAGGCTTAGTAGTGAGCCCAGTATCAATACTAGTGGCTGAACTTCCTGATGTTCCTGTAGGCATTCCCTCTGCCCTGCTAGAGCGTCGTCCCGATATTGCCTCCGCAGAACGTCAAATGGCCGCTGCCAATGCCAAAATAGGAGTAGCGGTCGCAGCCTTTTATCCAAACTTAACGATTTCTGCTAGCGGAGGATATCAAGGCGCGAACTTACCAAACCTATTAAGCATGCCTTTGCGCTATTGGTCTATTGGGCCGGCGCTAGCTCAACCCTTGTTTGACGGCGGACTGCGTATAGGCGCTTATCGACAAGCGGGAGCCGCTTACGATCAAAATGTAGCCCTCTATCGCCAAACCATTTTGGCAGCCTTTCAAAATGTTGAAGATAATTTAGTAGCGCTAAGAATGCTTCAAAGCGAAAGTAAGTACCAAGCGAGCGCAGTTAAACATGCTCAAGATGCTGTGCGCATCAGTACCAACCAATATAAATCAGGCATCATTACCTATTTAAACGTTGCCACTTCGCAAGCCGCTGAATTAAGTAGTGAACGCACCCTCATGTCTTTACTCAACAGGCAAATTGCTGCACACGTTGGCCTGATAACCTCTTTAGGAGGGGGCTGGGATGTTAAGCAACTAGCAAATAAATAAATTCTTAATAGTATTTATTTGTGAGATTTTGGATCAGAGTTCGCAATAACCCATTTACCAAGGCGTGGATTGGATTATTTTGCAAGCTTATTTATGCATCTTCTGATGGCTCAGCATTAATAACCGATAAAAAATGAGCGCCATAACGATCCAACTTAGCCTGCCCCACTCCACCAATCAATTTCAGTTGATTTAGCTTCGTTGGTCTTGCTTTTAAGATCTCCATAAGAGTTGCATCATGAAAAATAATATAGGGCGGCACCCCTTGATCTCTCGCCAACTCCATTCTTTTGGCTTTAAGCGCTTGCCATAAGGCTTCTTCAGCAGAATTAGCAAAGGAATAGATCGTGGTTTTACTGACATCAGATTTTGTACTCTTGCTTTTAGAGTGGGTCGTGTCTTTACGTAACCATAACTCCTGCTCCCCTCGCAATATGGGGAGAGCCATAGAATCGACCATCTTTAAGCCGCCATAAAGCGCTATATCCGCATCTAAATACCCTCCCGCAACCAATTGTCGATAGATGCTATTCCATTGCGCTTGATTAAGGTCCTTCCCAATTCCATAAGTACTAACTTGATCATGAAAAAATTCCTTAATACGCGAAGTAGTTTTGCCCAGAAGCACGTCGATTAAATGAACCACCCCAAAACGCTGTCCTGTTCGATACACGCATGACAGCGCCTTTTGAACCTCTTTAGTCGCATTCCATGTAGCAACAGGCTCCAAGCAGTTATCGCAGTTAGCGCAACCACCAGGGCTATCCTCGCCAAAATAGCGCAAGATACTCTGATGTCGACAAGTAGTGGACTCGCAATACCCCAATAGAGCATTAAGCTTTTGGCGCTCAACACGTTTACGGTCTTCAGATGCTTCACCAGCATCAACCATCTTACGCAGATTAACTACATCTCCAAAGCCATAAACCATCCAGGCATTAGCTGGCAAACTATCGCGTCCAGCTCGTCCAGTTTCTTGGTAGTAGCCCTCCATGCTCTTTGGTAAATCTAGGTGCGCAACAAAACGCACATTGGGCTTATCAATCCCCATCCCAAACGCCACTGTGGCAACCATGATGACGCCTTCTTCGCGCAAAAAACGCTTTTGATTGGCATTACGTATTTCTGGGCTTAGGCCGGCATGGTAGGGCATTGCATCCCAGCCTCGATCCTTGAGCCACTCCGCAGTTTCTTCAACGCTACGACGAGATAAGCAATAAATAATCCCGGAGTCATTTGAATGCTCCGCATCTAAAAACCGCTCCAATTGTTGCTTGGCACCATCTTTTTGTAATACTCGATACCGAATATTGGGACGATCAAAGCTGGAAACAAAATGCTCTGCCGATTCTAGTGACAAACGCTCCACAATTTCAGAGCGGGTAGGTGCATCCGCAGTTGCCGTAAGCGCCACCCTAGGAATATGTGGAAATCGCTCATGCAGAACGGTCAGTTGCCTATATTCTGGACGAAAATCATGACCCCATTGAGAAACGCAGTGCGCCTCATCAATTGCAAAAAGAGAGATACCTGGACCAGACTCTAGTTTGTCTAAAACGGATAAAAAGCTAGAACTCATTAAGCGCTCGGGGGCAACATAAATCATATCGAGCTCACCACCCAATAACTGCTTGCTGATGGCTTGGGATTGACTAGGATCTAAACTTGAATTTAGAAATGCTGCCTTTACTCCAAGCTGGGTCAAGGCGTCTACCTGATCTTGCATTAATGCAATCAGCGGAGATACTACTACACCAACCCCATGTCGAACTAATGCAGGAATTTGATAACACAAGGATTTTCCGGCTCCAGTGGGCATAAGCACTAATGCATCACCCCCAGCAACGATATGATCAATAACGGATTCTTGGGCGCCACGAAATGAGGCGTAACCAAACACATCACTTAAAATTTTCCTGCTTTTACTAATAACCAATTGTGTCAACCTCAATAATGATGACTATTATCCATGTATCTTATTGAGGCTGCCAGTCGAAAGCGGGGGTTGACTTTACTGATCCGATAAATATCAAATCGAGTCATCCAAATTTTCTATTGCGTATCCAGAGCTAATCCATTGATTTATACCACCAGTCAATACCCTAGTTTGATATCCTTTTTTACCTATAAGGTAGGCAGCTTTAGCCGCAGAAACATCATTAGGGCAGTCACAATAGGTGATTATCTGAGTATCCATGGGCCAATGATCAAGAGATTCTGATCCAAGGCTGGCAAAATCGATGTGTACAGCTCCAGGTATATGACTTTCTAAGGGATGATCAGGTAAATTCACTCGTACATCAACAATCACGAGCTGGCTTCTGCACTCCAGCATTTGTGCAAGTTGATCTACATTGACCCTTGGAAATTCCATCACCATTTGCATTACCTGTCTGCGTCGCCATAACCGCCAAGCAATATAAACAATCAATAAGCCAGCAATTATCATCAAAGCTAATTCACCATAGCCTCCGAATGATTCAATAAGCGCTTTAAATTCTTTATGGAAAAGCATGCCGCCGATGAGTCCGGTGCCAACCCAAAGAAACGATCCAGCAATATTAAAAATTAAAAAGTTCTGAAGGCGCATACTTAATGCGCCCGCTAAGGGTGGCGCCATCATTGATAGACCAGGTATAAATTTGGCAATGACTAAGGTTGCGACACCCCAACGTTTGAAACTGTTTTCACTCTTGCGTACACAAGTATCTGGTGAAAGTGAAATTCGACATAGCAATGACAAGACCCTCCTGCCATAACGCCTACCCACAAAATACCAAATCACATCAGAAATAGTTGCGGCCACAGTAGCAAGCAATAAAAATTGAATGGCTAAAAGAGCATCATTACCGGAAGCTGCGCCGGCCAAAATCAAAAATGGTAATGCAGGAATTGGAAGACCTGCTTGCTCAAGGAGTACGATTAAAAAAATCGCAATCAAACTATACTGACTGAAAAATAGACCAATGTTGTGCATCTTGTCCTTAGTTAACTGAAGTTCTTTTCTGATTGCCCCTGCCAGGGTTTTAGGTTCGCTTATTTATAAAATATATACATGCTATGCGCAGTAATTCTTGGTGCTTACAAAGGACATGCGGCAATTTAAGCCAAGAGTAGACAATGGCCAAAAGAGATTCCCGTTAGAAAAGCCCCTCTGCTTTGATAATTTTAAGAAACATCAATTTTCCAGAAATCAATAAGGTCTCTCGTGATTGGTTTCTGTAACTGGGATGAACCTCCCCCCCAGAACCGTTCCAATTACTTTTACATCCTTAATTTTTTCTTTAGGGACAGACATAGGATCATCAACCAAAACTGTGAAATCAGCATATTTTCCCGGCTCAATACTGCCCACCTTATTTTCCAAGCCAGCAATATAAGCCGCATCTATTGTCACCATGCGCATTGCTTGTTGAACAGTCACAGCCTCTGCAGGAGCCCATTTTTTATCGCCGGTATATAAGTTTTGGCGATTCACCACAGCCCATACCTCAGTTAAAGGCAATGGTGGCGCCACAGGATTATCTGAATGCAATGCCACTACGACCCCCTCGCGAACTAGATCACCTACTCGAGGGGCGTAAGAAATGCGATCCACCCCTATATGGGAAGCCTGAATACCAGCACGGGTGTAGAAGTAGGCGGGATTCACACTCGCTATAGCGCCCAAAGCCTTAACCTTACGAATCATCATTGAGGAAGTTACACCAAAGTGTTCAAAGGTAAATCGGTGATCAAAGCGCGGCTTTACATCTTGCAGCAATTGCAAAGCATTTAATACATTTGCATTTCCACCATTTCCATTGCTATGTACATGGATCTGAAATCCCGCCTTCCACCAAGGTTCCATCGCCCTTTCAAAATCTTCGGGTGTTGGATAAAAAATGATGCCTTGATGCCAATCGGTATAGCCAGGATTTTCAACTTTCATTGTTTCGGAAAGAAAGGCATCATCACCCATAAATTTCACACCTTTATAAAATAAACGGTCTGAATTGAGCTGTTGCAAAGCTTTTACCTGTTCGATAGCATTATCACCGTATTTAGCAATAAAACTATCTGCAAGAGCTACAGGCGAAATTCGTAAAGAGGTAACGTCTGAGTTGGTGAACTTTTGCATCATCGATTTTTCAAGATCAATATCTAAAATTCCAAAAGTCATTTCCGTAGTGGTGGTAATACCGCCCTGTTGGGCTTGATCATTTGCGTAAAGCATCGACCTATTCAGTCGCTCCGGGTTCATCAAATCATTGCCGGTGTGCTTTATAACGAATTGAGTGGCCTCTGAACTTAAAAATTCACCAGTCAAAGATCCGTCATTATTAATTCCTACACCGATAATTTTCTTTACTTCTTCGGGATTGGGTAGATATTTATTAATCGCAGCAGAATTGAGAAAGATGGTGTGCTCAGAAGCATCCCAAACTAATACGGGCCTTAATGTGGAAACTTGATCTAATAAACTTTTATTTGGCACTTGTTGCATTGCTGGGATGTCATAACCCCAAGCCAACAATGCTTGATGAGGATCTGGGATAGAGGCCGAATACTCCTTCAGCTTAGAAATGGCCGCAGCAAGGTTAGGCACCCCTGGGAATGCTGTACCCCATGGATTTGGCAAAGGTAAATAAGTCAAGGGAAAAGCAGTTTGAATAAATCCAGCCATTAAAGGATGGTTGTGAGGATCAACAAATCCAGGATATAAAATATTATTTTCAAACTGGCGATTAATCTGATGCGGGTATTGATCCAACCAAGGCTTTAAATCAGCCAATGAGCCAACTGAGATAATTGCTCCATCAGAGACCGCTACCGCCGTTGCTATTGGAATCGCCGGGTCCATTGTTACAATTTTCTTAGCTACATACACCGTGATCATCCTTGGTTTAGGGGAGAACGGTGGATCAATAAATTCCGTAGCAGATACACTAGCAGTCAGCAAGATTAATGAAATAAATAGCGGAAAGCGATTGAATGATGAGGTCATAATGCTCCAACAATTGAACGATACTTCAAAGCTAGGGCGATAGTCTTAGCAGGAGGCTAAGGCAGCTCGAAGATCTGTTAGCAATGATTCTACAGCCTACAACAACTACTAAGCAGCCCCTTCCCCCGCATATCCAACGGGGGTATTTTTGAAGTTCCTGCCAAGCGATGCCCAAAAAACGTCTATTACAAACTTATTATGCTCACAATGTAGCCAAAGCATTTTAATAATACGAAGTGCTTGAGCTTCTGGATCATCTACTTCGTCAAGAGTATCTGAAAATTGCGGAAAAGGACTCGCAAATTCTTGAGAATCAAATTACTTCATTGACCAATTATGGAAATGTTTTTTTGAATTTCAGAAACTCCGACTAATGCAACTTAATGATGCGTTGCATCCATCGAGGATTTGACTTAAATAACCTTTGTCAAAAAATAGGACTCTAGTGATCCCATGACGCTCATAAGCTGTACGAGAAGCATCCAATATTTCCGTCAACCCATAATGTGAATTAAACCAAGGTCCAACATGCGTCACCGTTAAACGACTAAAATATTAATAAGGTTAATTACCAATCATTTTTTGTGGCTGAACCCAGGCATCAAATTGATCTAGATCGACGAAACCACTTTCTATTGCTGCCTGCCTTAACGTAATATTTTTATCAAATGCAATCTTGGCAATAATGGCAGATTTGTCATAGCCAATATGTGGATTTAAAGCGGTGACCAGCATTAGCGAGTCACTCATTAGAGTGTCGATTCTGGATATATTGGGACGAATTCCTTTTATGCAATGCAAATCAAAAGAATTCATTCCATCACTTAAGATTCGCAAGCTCTGCAACAAGTTATGCAAAATAAGAGGCTTAAAAACATTTAACTCGAAATTTCCTGATGCAGCACATAACGCGATCGTTGAATCATTACCCATTACCTGATAACAGATCATGGCAAGGGCCTCGCACTGTGTTGGATTAACTTTTCCCGGCATGATTGAGCTTCCAGGTTCATTCTCTGGAATAAAAATCTCCCCCAATCCAGATCTTGGACCCGATGACATCCAGCGAATGTCTGTAGAGACCTTCATTAATGCTACAGCTAGGGTCTTGAGAGCTCCATGCGTGAATACAATAGGCTCATGCCCAGCTAACGCAGCAAACTTGTTAGTGGCAGAAGCAAAAGGAGTAGCCGTGAAATTACTAAGCTCAAGGGCTACTTTTGGGCCAAACTCAGGATTTGTGTTTATTCCAGTGCCCACAGCGGTAGCTCCAATTGCAAGTTCAAACAATAATGGCAATGAAAGCTCTATAGCTTGGCGAGCAAGTTTGAGCTGGGCAACATACCCAGAGAATTCCTGGCCCAAAGTTAAAGGAACGGCATCCTGCAAATGAGTTCGGCCGACTTTAATAATCCCATTAAATTCATGAGCCTTTTCTTCTAGGGTAATGATTAATTTATTTAATGCGGGGAATAATGCCTTTTTTATTTGAATTACTGCTGCCACATGCATTGCGGTTGGAATAATGTCATTGGAAGATTGCCCAAGATTAACATCATCATTAGGATGAATAAAATGGTCATTACCGAGGGTGCCGCCTAATAACTGTATTGCTCTATTTGCAAGGACCTCATTCATATTCATATTTGTTTGAGTGGCAGATCCAGTCTGCCAAATGGATAATGGAAACTCTTCATCCAGCACTCCACTAAGGACCTCATCAACCGCCAACAATAAAGTTTCGCCTTTTTTCTCTGATAACTCATTCAGTTGAATGTTGGCTAAAATACATCCCTTCTTAACGAGCGCCAACGCATAAATAAATTCTGTCGGCATCTTCTCTGTAGAGATATTAAATTGATTTAATGATCTCTGTGTTTGGGGGCCCCACAAACTATCATAAGGGACATCAATACACCCAAAGCTATCATGTTCGGATCTTAATTTTTCCATGAAGCCATCCTACACCTTAAATGAAAAGCATAAAATATGATGTCGGCCTTGTTATGCATTAGATTGAATTTATGCTGCCGATAAAACCATCTTAATTTATTTAGAGATAATTTGGAATTCACCTCTAAATATAGACATCTTTACACCCTGCTCTTATTAATGTTTTTTTAAATTAGAAACTTAATGGCAATCCTTCCAAATACAGTTTTCGCCTACGCAAGACTGAGCCTGCAGTTTAAGTACGGATAACACCCTTTTATTCTAAAATTTACTGAGCGTTGATTGGGGTCGCTTATTTTGTTATCTAATTATTTGATAATTATGATCAATTCAATTCATTGGACTAATATATAAACAACCTTCAAAATGCATCAAGTTGTATTTTTTCACAAACCCCGAAAGGAACATCATGTCCATAATTAATACAGTAGTTCAACCTTTTAAAACCCAAGCCTTCCATAACGGCAAGTTCATTACTGTTTCTGATGAGAGCCTCAAAGGCAAGTGGTCTGTTCTTATTTTTATGCCAGCAGCCTTTACATTTAACTGCCCTACTGAAATTGAAGATGCTGCAGATAACTATGCTGAATTTCAAAAAATGGGTGCAGAAGTGTATATCGTTACAACAGACACTCATTTCTCACACAAGGTGTGGCACGAAACTTCACCTGCGGTTGGAAAAGCAAAATTTCCTTTAGTAGGCGATCCAACTCACACCCTCACTCATGCATTTGATGTTCACATTGAAGAAGAGGGTCTAGCATTGCGCGGCACATTTATTATCAATCCTGAAGGCGTGATTAAAACTGCAGAAATTCACTCGAATGAGATTGCTCGTGATGTTTCGGAGACACTGCGTAAGCTTAAAGCAGCTCAATACACTGCCGCCCATCCAGGTGAAGTTTGCCCTGCTAAATGGAAAGAAGGCGCAGCAACACTGACTCCATCCCTAGACTTAGTAGGCAAGATTTAAATAAGTAGTTATTGACCAACCAATCAGACTCTCTTCGGAGAGTCTATTGGAGAGGACAGGCTCCTGCCCAATAGACTCACCATATAAATATATTAAGGAAATCGTCATGTTAGACAACACCATCAAGGCTCAACTAAAAACTTACTTTGAGAAGATAGTGAGCCCTATCGTTTTGACGGCCACACTCGATGACAGCCCTACATCAGAAAGCATGCTCGTACTTTTGAATGAAGTCGCAGAGCAATCGGACAAGGTTACCGTCATAACCACCGGTAAGGCCGAGCACACTCCAAGTTTTACAGTCAGCAAAATAGACGAAGCGGCTAGAATTACATTTTCCGGACTGCCAATGGGTCATGAAATGACTTCCTTTATTTTGGCGATTTTGCAAGCTAGCGGTTACCCACCCAAAGTTGAGCAAGACATCATTGAACGTATTCGTGGAATCAATGACAAACTTCATTTCCAGACGTTTATCTCCCTGTCTTGCCATAATTGTCCTGATGTAGTGCAAGCTTTAAACCTCTTTGCAGCACTCAATCCAAATATTGAACATGAAATGATTGATGGTGCCCTATTTCAGAATTTAGTAGATCAATATCAAATTATGGCGGTCCCCACACTAATTCTTAATGGTCAGGTATTTGGTCAGGGTCGCATGGGTGTTGAAGAAATCATCGCCAAGCTCGATACGGAAAGCCCGCAAAAAGACGCGGAAAAACTCAACACCAAGGAAAAGTTTGACGTTTTGATCGTTGGGGGTGGGCCGGCTGGTTCAGCTGCTGCTATCTACGCGGCACGCAAAGGCATACACACAGGGATTGTTGCTGAACGATTTGGCGGTCAGGTGATGGATACCTTGGGAATTGAGAATTTCATCTCTGTTCAGGAAACTGAGGGACCAAAATTGGTTCAAGCACTAGAACAGCACGTAAAGAGTTATGCAGTTGACATTATGAATTTGCAACGCGCTACAGCATTGCGTAGCTCTAGTGACGGCATTGAAGTTGAGTTAGAAAATGGGGCGATTCTTAAAAGTAAATCGATAATCATAAGCACCGGTGCCCGCTGGAGAGAAATGGGCGTTCCAGGCGAACAAAAATATCGAAACAAAGGGGTTGCATACTGCCCTCATTGCGACGGCCCACTGTTTAAAGGAAAGCGAGTCGCCGTGATTGGCGGTGGTAATTCAGGCGTTGAAGCTGCAATTGATTTGGCTGGGATAGTAGGTCATGTCACTCTAATCGAATTTGATAGTAAATTGCGTGCCGATGCTATCTTACAAAAAAAGTTGCTTAGCCTTCCTAATGTCACCGTGATTAAAAACGCCCTCACGAAAGAGGTCTTAGGTGATCAAGTGAAGGTAAATGGCTTGCGCTACTTGGACCGCATTAGCAACACAGAGCATAGTCTTGAACTTGAAGGTATTTTTGTCCAAATTGGCTTACTTCCTAATACCGATTGGTTAAAGGGTACGGTTGATTTATCAAAGCATGGAGAAGTGATTGTTGATCCTAAAGGCGAAACATCTATGCCAGGTGTTTTTGCAGCGGGTGACTGCACCACCGTACCATTTAAGCAAATCATCATAGCTATGGGTGATGGCGCCAAAGCCTCTCTTGGCGCTTTTGATTACTTGATTCGTTCCTCGGTTGCTGAGCCTGTAACAGCATGAACTATGGGCTTAGGCCACCATTAAAGCAATTGGAAAACCTGGGAAATTTATACAAAATGATCCTAGGTTTTCGTAACGGCATTCAGTAACCCAGTACATAAAGATGTAGTGCCATTCAAACCAATGCCTTAGACCATAGATCTAAGAACCTTTTTTTAAGTGAGGTTGTGAGGTACCGGTCAAAATTGGGTTTGCGTAGGTTTTAGAAATAAGATTAGACGATCTTAATCAATACGTTAGATCAATACATAGATCATCGTAGAGGAAACCTGGGTATAAGCTACTATCAACAGTTATGCTATTTACCATCCATAGAAAACACCGCCCTCAGTTTCTTTACGGAATTTTAATGGCGGGTGCTGGCTCTATTCTTTTTTCAGGTAAAGCCATCATCATCAAGCTAGCTTTCGTATATGAAACGGATGCAGCAACCTTATTGGCCTTAAGAATGCTAATGGCCCTACCTATTTTCTGGTTAATCTATTGGCAAAAAACTCGTAGACAGAAGATGAGTGCGCTCAGCTGGTTTGATATCGGAAAAGTTATTGGCCTTGGTTTTATAGGCTATTTTCTATCAAGCTATTTAGATTTTTTAGGGCTTCAATATATCTCAGTTGGTCTTGAGCGAATTGTTCTATACCTCACGCCGACTATCGTGCTTTTGATTTCCTACTTTTTTTTAAATAAGCCCATATCAAGCATGCAGTGGTGTGCTTTGGTTATGGGCTACTTAGGGGTTATTGCAGTTTTTATTCAAGATGTTGCCTATTCAGGTCTATCGGCATGGCTCGGTATGGGCCTTGTCTTCGGCGCTGCCTGTACCTACGCAACCTACATGATCGGCTCAGGCATGATCGTCAGGAGGATAGGCAGTATTCGTCTGGTGGTGTATGCCAGCTCTGCTTCTGCTTTATTTAGCCTTATTCAGATATTACTTAAAAATCCCCATTCAATCTTTTTACAAGCACCGCAAATCTACTGGCTCAGCTTAATTAATGCCGTATTTTGCACTGTTGTGCCCATGCTACTAATCATGATTTCAATCAACAGGATTGGCCCTCCACTTGCAGCACAGGCTGGGATTTTAGGCCCCGTCTCTACTATTTTTATGGGCTCATTTTTTCTCTCCGAACCCATTACCTTATGGCAAATAAGCGGGATGAGCTTAGTAATAGTAGCAATGTGGTTTTTAATTAAAGATAGTAAATCTAACAACAACTAACTTTTTAATAAAAGAGTATATTTTTCTATAGAAAGTGGCTCTATCAAGAAAAGTGCAATGCTTATTGCTTTAGCTCTATGCAGCAGTCAGCGCCGAATGCAGTTGGCCATTTAAACTACTAAATGTCAACAGAAAATCAAAGTTTAGCCTCTCAGAATGCTTGACCTACAATGCGTTAAGACAAATATGCAACAAATCAATAATGAAAGAAAAATATGTTTAATGACTTATTAGGAAAACTCGAAAAACTAGATCTTAAGCTCAGTCGAGGTTATGAAAATCACCATGAAGCGACGCAATTATTAATTACCGAATCTGAGAATTATTTAATGTCTGAGTATGGAATGGTCGCCCCATGGGAAGCAAAGGAGCTAGAGGCAGCGAAGAATTTTGTGAACTCAAATTGGCTCAAGGCGGCAACCCAAGCGATTGCTATAGCGTTAGTTGTCTCTGAATATGCAGATGATGAATATTGGGGTGCGTATACCTATGCAAATAAAGATGCGATTAGAACCTCTCGGAGAATTTAATTTAGCCTAAATTAAAATGAAATGACTTAAGCTATTCTGCACCCATCTTCTGCGTTACTTTTTAAGCCTTGAGGCTCCTTGCTTTTGTCTTATGCAATCTTTCATTTACAAGAGTTTTATCTAACCCGCTTTGAGCGAGAGTTTTCTTGCGAAAAGCCTATTTTTTCAGCTTAATATTTTCACATTTAAACTTAGGTAGGAGTTCTATTTGGCTATAGTCATACAAATAGACTCACAATATTTTTGTGTGCCCAAGGAATCAAATCACCATTTCCAGCCTTGGTCAGTTCCGTCATTAATTGACCGCTCAAAATAACACCTCCATCTGCCGTCACTGAAAAAGGTAAATTTAGAGGAGCATGGCCTTTATTGTCATGAAATAAGGCAAAAACTATATCTAGCAATCTAATCGTATTTTCAGAATGCAAATCAATTAAACTCATTTTAAAATCACTCCCAGAATTTAAAGTAGGCCAATGCTTAAATCAGGCACACCATCAACAACCGTCGGAAATGGCAGAACGCCAAGTGACAACTGCCTTTCATCTGCACTTTTTAGGTTGTAAGGTGAGGTCAAAGGACCGATTTTGTCCTGAGTATTTTCGATGTTCATAAGTTGCGGTATTTAAATTTATGCAGCATCCTGCTCGACCTTTATTTGGTCGACGGATCAATAATTTAATAGTAAAATTAACCTCTCGATACACGAATAATGTGTATTTAGTTAATATAAATGCACGAAAGTCGTGCGCTAGGACGGAAACCTTTTTCCTAGCGCGATAATCGATCTACGACATTGCCCCGACGAAAGCAGTTATGACTGACGTAATCAAAGAAATCTATTCCAAACTAGTGGCACTAGAAACTGAGGTTAGCATTCTGAGGTTAGCATTCTGAGGCAAGGCTATTTAACTATCAATCAGCGCTATACCAATGCATTGACTTCACTAAAAGAATTAACTGCACACGCATCCGAAGCCGCCAAAAGGTCAGCCGCTGGTGCTCTTAAAGCTGCTGAAGCAGCTAAAAACGCCTCCTATGCAGCTTCTGAAGCAGCCGCCATTCCAGTTTTAAAAGCTGCTGATGCTGCTGCTGATGCTGCAGCGATGGCAGCAGAATCAGCTATTGAGGCTGCGGCTGCGGCTGCGGCTGCGAGTGCTGCAGCTGCCGCAGCGGTTGCACACCAAGCTGAAGAATCCTCTCTAGTTGCCTCAGCTCAGGCTGCTGAGGCAACCAAAATTGCCACTGAAGCTGCGGCTGAGGCCGTGAGAATGTCCAACTTAGCCTCTGAAGTGGCGAGATCGGCCCATATTAAGAAAGAGGTGAGTTAATGAGCCTGCTCTTTATAGCTAACTAAGGTAAAGCAAGTTGGCAATGGAGATTGGGTGGCATGCTGTCCAGCCCACGACGATAGTCTGCGCCGACGTTGGAACAACCGTTATTATATAATTTTCCTTTGCTTTAAAATCTATCGGAACTCTTAATGTCTTTCTGAACGGAAGACACTGAGTTCCCTCTTACCTCGCCCTTTAATCCTCAGGCCACTCGTAAACTGGAGCGGTCTGTGGATCAGCATTAAATCAGCGATGAAATCTTTAGTGCTTAAAAAGCCTCAGATCCAATTAACGGAATTCTATTTAATATGGAGTTAATCCGCCTTTAATTCTTTTCCAGTTAGCATCCCGTTGCGCAGATACAAAGTTGGCTATGCAGGGATCGCTATTCTCTGAAATTTTAAAAAGCCTGTTTTTTTCTGCGGAATTATTCGAATTAGCTATCTTCAGCCATACATTTTTAACGTAGCCGCATTTTTGAATATAGAATTCTTCTTGATTTATGGGGTACTCTCCAAGTTCCTGTAAATCCTCAGTTGTGAGCCAATAGACATCATTGGAAGGCCTACTCATCATTAAATCAATCAATCTTGTTGGCAAGTTCTGGTCTTTCAGGTATGAGGACATCTCCTTCATTATCTTGCTTTGGTTATTTTCCAAGCTAGTCATATTTGGTATTGATGGTCGATGCAATCCAACAAATCCAGCAAGCTTGATGCGATTTTTAACGCCTGCTTTGTTAGCTATGGAATTCATCCCCGCATAAAATTCTTTTTTCTTCTTCTCGCTCATGTAATCGGAGCCAGATGCATTCCTACCACTTCCTGCGAGAAATACCAAAAAACAAGAGCTTCCGCATACCTTATCTGGCACTACCGAAACATTTATATAAAGAGTATTAACAATCTTAGCTATTTTTATTGCCTCACTAACAGATCCGCCCAGACTATCTAATTTCAAAAGAGTGAAAGGTCCGCTCGTTACATAGGCATCCATAGGTGAAAGTTTTACGCCATTTTTTTGTATCGCAAGATATTTATCAGCATCGCCAGACTCAATTGTCCCACTCATATAAATAGAGCCGTGATCAAGAATAAATTCAGCCGACTTTACTGAAAAGGCAGTACAACCTAGAGTAAATAAAATTAATAGTTTTAAGATTTTCATATTTTCTCAATAAATTATTGGCAATATTTCATGCTATCTGTTGTTTTATTTCTGCTAGTTGAGTCTATTAGTAACTCCGCTCAAATTCAGAAATAATGGCTATTGAACTGCATGAGGCATTTTTTGCTTCTTTGGAGGCCAATCTTTTGTGCCAAGCAATTTACCTTTTCCGTCATAAATCTCTATCTTGTCGGCATATTGCTTAGCCTCGATTCGCCCAGCTACATCATAAAACTCGAGAACATTCCTTTTATCAAGAGTAAAGCCAGCATACTTACCGCTTTGAAATTGGAGAGTCTTATTCCCTGTCTCTTTTGACATAAGAAAACCATCGGGCTTATAAAACTCAATAGTATTCCCTGTTTTTTTTATGAATCCATTGAGTTCGCCAGAATCACTAAAAATTGCAGTCTTTTTCCCAGCATCAATAGATGCTAACGTCATCGCATTAAATTGACTCCTCCAATTCGACGATCCATAAGAACTGCTATTTTCAGGTAGCGATGTCGTTACGCTTGGTTGTGAGCTATTTTGATCATCACGATTAAAAAACGCTGGAGTAGCGGAATTTTGGCCAGTTGATGACCCTATAGGTGCCCCCCATTGATTGGAATATTCAGCTTTATTTCCGTTAGTAACGGCTGTACCAACTGGTGATCCCCATTGGTTGTAGTACTCAGTCTTATTCCCTTTTTGCTCCGCCGATCCAATTGGTGCGCCCCACTCATTAGAGTATTCCGTTTTCTGACCATAGGCACTGAAAGAGAAGAAAACATATATCCAGATTATTGCTTTCATTTACTTCTTTCTTGTTGTTCATGCATTAGATTTCTCTCTCGACCTTCCGCCTTCATCAAGCATTCCATTTCCTCGTGATACTCCTTCGCCGCTTCCCGCTTTGCTTCCATCGTTGGAGCCATTTCTAGCTTGCGCCAGTGCATTTCCCACCTTTCGCGGCTCATTAGAATTTTTTGTGTCATACCATCTCCAGAAATTTCTGACCCCTTCTTCATCTTCGTGAATAGGCTTAATTCCGTTGTCTCTGGTGTATTGTTTTGCGACTTTAATGATTCTTGGGATTGGGCCAGAAATTGCTGGGACTGGTGCTTCATTCTTGCCAGTCTGTAAAGGCCGTCCTGCTTTTCTTCCTCTTCTGTCGGAACTTTTCCCTTGTATTCTGGTAGCATTTTCTTCTTCCTTTTTAGTTACTGCATCAGTGTTCTTATCTGAGTGCTTCTTTGAAAACAATAGCGTAATAGGTGCTTTGGAATGCTTGCTACCAAGCTTTCCTTTGCCATAGAAAGCTCCGCTTAAGGCTTGTCTTTCTTGTTGGGAGTAATGGATGCCTCGTGCTGCAAACGAGCCTGCTTGAGTAGTGCCATAACGGCTTTCTCGTATGCCTCCGCTGCTGGCTGCATCAGATTCTCTTCTGGCATCGAGTTCTGCTGTGAGGGTTCGTTCCGATTCTTCCCGAAGGGAATTACTGCGCCTTTCCCACCCAGAAATGGACCGTTCGCTGGATTGTGCGGTTTGTCGCTCAGTATCTTGCCCATTACTATAGTTCCTTTATGTTTGCTTTCTAGATCAACCGGATCTAAAGATGAAATTTCTACAAGCAACTCAATATCATTCGGCATAAATCTCCTCCTGCCTAGTGACTGCATCAGCCTCTTCTAAAGCGGTTAGAGGACGCAGATCGGCATCGGGCCATCTACCTGAGAGAAGGTAATAGAGGCTGTCATCCTCGGTACTGTTATAACAAATGCCTAAACTTGATAGCGCCACAACATTCCATGTGAATAAAGTCTTAGACCGCTTACTCCAGCGCTTTAAACGTTTGCTATACGGATACCATCCCTTCAACCCTGCTGAGCTAATGATTCTGACGATCACGCCCAAATTTTCTTGAAGTAAATCATCATTGACGATGATGGCTAAATCACCTACTTTGCAATATATCATTTCTCTCTCCAGTTTAGCCAGTTCGATAAAGCGTCAGGTCTGGCAATTGGAATAACTCCACCTTATTCGTGCGCACTCTAGTTTGGTTTTTTAGTTCCAATAGGTTGATCAAATATTACATTGCGGCAATCCTCCCACAAACTGCCTTTGCCATAAAAATGTTCACCGCTCACTAATACTTCAGTAGGTAAGCGCCAGCCGATCTTGATAGAAGATTGCAATAGCACTCTGCCATCCTTGTTATCCAGAGTTAAGACCCAAGGCGGCACACCTTCCCCGAAGTGTTTCTCATAGTTTTTGATGTCGGCATTCCAGAAGTACTTAGGTGGTGGTCTATGCATCGCAAAGCTCCTCCTCTAAAATCAATGGCCTGTCTTTAGCGGTAACCTCACTTGACGCCTCTTTTGGAGGAGTAATGGGCCGCAGATAAGCATCGGGACAAAAACCCCTAACGGCATAAAAGATCTTGCCAGTAGCAATCCCTTGGTTATTATCAGGTAACAAATAGGTCAATTTATCGCTTGCGTTAACTACTTCAATCTCCCATGCGGGGAGGTGACCCTTCATGCCAAACTGCTCCACAGGACTACTAAGCTGAAGAACTCTCACAATTAAACCGATATTCGCTTTATTGTAAGCATTGATTGATACCGCAAGATCACCAGCACGACAATTGAGTTGTGTCATGACGCTCTCCTTGTATTGCCTTGATCATTACAAGCAAAGATTCCCAGCTCCTCAGGGGTAACACAAAGACGGGAGTCATCCCACTCGATACCTTGCAAATGTTGAGGACGGGCAATAGAAAAGTGATCGCATAGAAATGCTTCTTCAGTGGGGTGATACAGACTGATAGTCATATTTGCTTCTCCTACTCCCCTTAATGGCTAGGTCGTAGCCATCTCCAAGGGGAATGTGGAGCGGCAACGCTTTAGCAGAATTTATGAATCGCCCCGCAAGTTGTCAGCATTAAATCGGCGATGAAATCTTTACAACTTAAAAATAAAAAAACCCACCAAAAGGTGGGTTTGTCGCTTTTTGATTACCCGCTAAGGGTCTCATCTTTTTAGCACCTTACTAGCTATAGCAGGTTGCTGTGGCGACAAAGCCAAACTCTTGATGTGTATCCATTATGAGAATTACTTAAACCTTTGTCAACACCCTGTGATTAATATTTTATTGATAATGCCCATGAAGACATTCGACAGTCCATCTTGGATCAGCAACCCCAGAAAAGTAAATGCATTGATACATTGGGAGCATCCAAATAACACTGCAAATCGCTAATGCAACCGCAATAATTAAAATAGCCTGAACTCTAGGATCTTGAGGAAGTTTCATCTTTACCTATTTTGTAAGCAATAAAAAGGAGGAGGAGGCCAACCATTCCAAGCAATAAGCGCTCTTTATCAATTAGCGTTATTGATGCACCAAATGCCGTTCCAAGGAAAAAATTGAGTCTATTTTTATTGGGCGCATCAGATTGAAATGCAGTCAATGAAAGTGAAAGGACAATAACTGACACTCCAAGCCATCCGTACTTCTCTTCAATTGAATGAGCATCATGAGGAAGGATAGAGACTATCCAAATTATTAAGCCGCACATACCAAGGAATATAGAAATGTAGGCGGATTGTTGACGGGTAATTTTCATCTATCCATCTCCATTTGTGGGCGGTTTTATAAATTTAGTATTTGAACGTTAAGGCCATAAATATACGAATTAGTGTTTATGTGAATAAGAGCGTATCACCGATATTGGATGTTATGCGCCAAACTCTCATTAATTGCCTAGGAATTGTCATTCGCGAATTGCGAAACGAGGCTGGAATGATTCAGGTTGAGTTTGCTGAGAAGTGCGGGTTTTATCAAACCTATCTCAGTCGCATTGAAAATGGAAAATCCAATCCAACCATTAACGCAATTGATGTAATTGCCAAATCACTAGGTATTTCAGTCTTTGGACTTATGGATCTGGTAAAGCTCAAGCTTGAAACATCTAATAAGACCTCCAGATAGATATAGTTTCGCTGTTACCAGCCAGCGTACCCCCTTTTATAAATTACTTCGGCTGAAATAGTAATCCCGCTAAACTCCTGATTACAGGCATTTTCCTTTACTCTGTTATTCATCTGTTAGCAGAGTGAATATGGCGAGTTCTTTGTCGGGACACTTTTAGAACATATAAATTGAAGTTGTCCTTCGGGACATTCGGGACACATTCCTCCCTCTTTAGAGGGGAAATGTCCCAGTCCTTGTCTCAACTAAAAACTAATTGAGATTGCCAAGGGGATATTTAGGCAGAGGAGACCTCCGCCAAACAGTCATAAGGAAAGGGGGCTCTAGGTCATTTAAAACCTAGATCCCCCAATTGATCCCCCGCTAAGTCAGAGTTAGTGGGTCTGCTCAGGAACACCACTTATTACGATAAGTTCAATGCCACTTGTAACTGCGGCAGTAACGCTGGCTAGTTTGGCATGAATGTAGGGAGCGGCTAAGACTGCCATGTTAACTGCCCTTGTCTCGAGTTCTGCATACTGAGAATCGCTTGGGTCAAGTTCTTGCATTTCGTTATAAGCACGAGTCATCGCTATTAGTATGATGTCTAGCGGAGTCTTTTGGTTAGTCTCGATGAAGGCTTTACTAATCTCTTGAGTTCTAACTGCTCCAGCACCCTTCTTACGACCAGCACCTTCCCGTTTACCACCGTTGCTCTCTCTATTTCCGCTGACTGTATGCATTTTGATTTTCCGAAATTAATTGATTAAATTCACTTATACACCCTAAATCAATTAAAACGGGTCATTGATTTAATACAGCTTACATACTCCGTTCAAAGCACATCAAGTCTTCTTAGTTAGGTAGGTTTCCAAGACAGACCGCCTCATTATTTCCCTACTCCTTGGTGATGAGTTCTCAAAGATCGAATCCTCACCATCAGGTACTGATGAGAACTCTTCTAAATCTATTGGCTCTTTAATTTCTGAGGCTGTGGATTTCTTTACTTCTGTCATGGATACCTTAGATCGAATAACAGATAGGTTGCGTTGCTAGGCTAAATTTTGTTAATCAAGAAGTTGTTCCAATCAGCATCAGAGTACTTCAAGCTTTTCAAACCAAAGATATATCTATTTGACTGAGAGAAGTGTCCAATTCCCTCAAATTCAACCTTTGTTGCACCGTATTGATCTCGAATTGTTTGTAGAAATTCAGTTTCATATTTACCTGACCAATTTGAAATTAAGTAGTTTTTTAAGCCCATCCTTCCTTCGAAGGTGTAGTCATTTAGATTTGTGTTGCTCGTAACTAAACCGGGAATATAACCGTAGACACTTTTAAAAGATGGAACTTTGTTATAAATTTCATCCGCCTCAAATTGGTTGATGCAATTATTATCCAACCCCTTCTTTAATACCTTGTCTTTAAAGACTGACAAATGTTTAAAAAAACTAAATAAGTGGTCTACACCCACACCAATTAGAGCCAATACATACAAATCAGAATGATTGAATTGGTCGCCCGGTATATCAAGCCATATTCCATTAGATTTTGCAGTCTTAATCGATACATTTAGCTTGGGGTTTCTTAATGCGGACTCATTCGGAAGCTTAATTTTATGTATATCGAGAGAGAGAAATTCCTTTAAGGTACCGGGCTCATGACCCAAAGATATTTCAACACCGAATTTCTTCTGCAATACTTGCTTAACACCAAGTTCACCAAGATATCCACGAATAGTGTCAGACCACTTCTGCCCTAAGTCTCGCTGTCTTGATGAGCCGAAATCAGTACCAGCAATTAAAAATTGAATGCGTAAGGCTTGAATAGTTGCCTGCGTGTACTCATTTTCATCTAAAAGAAAAACATATGGCTTGAAATGATCCTGATACCAATCACCCATATCGCTAGCTGATGTCGTAGCAAATACTCTAGCATCGTAAGCCTTATTGATAAACTGAAACGCAACATCAGCATCCATATCAGGAAAATCTCTCAACATTACATTGTTGGCAAATACCTTTAAGCTAGTCTCATCCTGTTTTGCGGTCATCTTTTTTTAGCTAAGAGCGGGCTCTCATCATCCATAATATTTGCGGGTATAGACTCATAACTCTCCCCCGCAAAGGTTTTGAGGATAGATTCAAAAATAACTTTTGCACCTACCGGAGGTACAGCCATGCCCAGCTGTCGTCTAACACTATCCATTTTTCCAACAAAGTAATAGTCATCAGGGAAAGTTTGTATACGAGCCCTTTCACGATTTGTTAATGCTCGGTGTTCTGTGTAGTGATAGCCATGCGTACCGCCGCCGCCACTTCCAGTAATCGTATAAGAAGGCTTATTTGGATCTAATCTTTTATATATTTGAGACATCCTTGCACTTTTAACATTGAGTTGTAGATGCTTGGGTAGTTCAGTTTGCCAAATATTCTGACCCGGCTTTATATAAGTTAGTCGCTCAACAACTACTGCACTTTGCTTCATCTGCTCATTATTGAAGGCATCCTTGGGAATCGGTGGATTCTCAATAGCTTCTTTGGTAGTTACATGCCTCTTTGCTGTAGTTGGGGCGGGGACTCGATACTTTAATTTCAATTCTTTATTAATGCCAACAATAATAATCCTGTGCCGAGTTTGCGGAACGCCATAGTCTTCAAATTTATATTTATGGATTGTTAAATCATATCCATTCTTTCCAGCTTTAGATAAGTCACTAACAATCTTCTTTAATGCCTTACCTTCATTCGCACTTGTTAGTCCCCCAACATTCTCAGCAACAAAGAATTTCGGATTGAATGTATTAAGAACTGTCACTCCAAATTTATACAGTCCACCAAAATCACCCTTCAGACCTTTTGTTTCGCCAACGATACTGAAATCATTGCATGGAAAACCATATGCAAAACAGTCAATCTTAGGAAGCGATGGTATGTCCAGTTTCGTAACATCACCGCAAATAACTTTTACACCCGGGAAGTTATGTGTATAAGTTGCACAGGTATCCTCATGGTAATCATTTGCCCAAGAATGCTCAATTGAATACATCTCATCGGAGGTCTCAATATGTGCATTTGATGCTCCAATTGCAATCCCGCCGGGTCCACAAAATAGTTCACCCAGTTTAAACTTTATAGCCTTTTTAGTGCTTATTTTTTTCATTTTAATAATTTTAGTTTGGCAATTTGGTTATTTTTTACAGGATTAGTTTAACTCACTAAATTAGCATGGATGAGCAGGGTCTAATAGTGCTAATGGAGGTAAACCTTGACTCATAATTTTAGGAATATTTTTATCTAAATTACTAGTTTGTCTTTGATTTTCCATCACTATTTCCCGCAAGAAACAACGCCTGCATTTCGTTAATAAACTTGTGATTTCTATTGATGGAATCATCTAGTAGCTTGTTAAATTCATCGCTCACGCTACTAATGTTTGTATTTTTAAGAACCTCGTGGTGAATTGCTAAGAAGTTACCCATTGCCTTTTCAAGATAAGTTCCCATTACCCCGCCCATTGAGTTTCCATAAAACTGAATAATTTGCCTTAATAATTGCTCAGAAAAGATTCCGTCATTTTTAAATGACTCTTCCGCAATCATCTGCACTAGAACAACCCTAGTTACATCATTTCCCGTTTTATCTTCAATGACCTTAAATGGTATGTTGTTAACTATAAGTTCCTTAACGCCTGCAAACGGAATGTACTGACTGTCAGTTCTATCGTAAAGCCTTCGATTGGGGTATTTGGTGATAATTCGTTCATTGTCAGCTTTATTGTTTATCTTCATAATCATTCTTACTATCAAGATTTCTTAATGGTATGGAAGCCCCTACTATTGGGAATTTATGGAGCCAAGTCATGCATCTCCAATGGGGGTCCTATAAGAGTCCATACGATCATAATACGAATATGGGAGGCTTTATGAAACATCTACTTATTCTGTTTTTGGTGGCACCCAACCTATACGCTCAGGCTATCTATGATGCCAATGGGCAATACAAGGGATACAGTCAGACCTCACCTAGTGGAGTAACTAATACCTACAACGCTACTGGTCAGAATGTAGGCTCTTCACAGATTGATAACGGGCAGACAAACTTTTACTCGCCTCAAGGTCAGTATCAGGGTACTAATACAGCTACCCCTACTCCAATGCAACCCAACACCACAATTAATGCCCCACGCCAAGTACCTCAAGCACCCTCTGTTAAGGGTTGGTAGATTCAGACTTTAAAAATTTGGTGTGGTACTGAGTTTTGATAGCTGGGGGATCAGTTGGGGGATCTAAATAAAAAAAGCCCCGGAGGGCTTATTCTATATAGCTAGGTGGCGGAGACGAGAGGATTCGAACCTCCGATCAGAGTTTTAGCCCCGATGCTCCCTTAGCAGGGGAGTGCCTTCGACCACTCGGCCACGTCTCCGTATTGATGCATTTACAACGCCCCACAGTTTAACGGATTCCGCCGCCCAAAGGGGTTAAGTACAGCTGAATGACAACTTATTTGTTTCTTAATTACCCTTGGTCAAGCTCAAACGCCTTATGGAGGGCGCGTACAGCCAATTCCATGTACTTCTCATCAATAACTACAGAAATCTTAATTTCACTAGTGGAGATCATTAAAATATTGATACCCTCTTCCGAAAGGGTGCGGAACATTTTACTGGCAACCCCTACGTGGGAGCGCATGCCAACACCTACAACTGATACCTTGGAGACTTTTGGATCACCGGTAATCTCTTTAGCTTCGATATGAGCCTGAACATTGTTCTTGAGTAAATCGAGCGCCTTTTGATAGTCAGCACGAGGTACAGTAAACGTGAAATCGGTCTTACCTTCAAATGACTGGTTCTGAATGATGATATCTACATCAATGTTGGCATCGGCAATCGGGCCAAGAATTTGATAAGCAATTCCTGGGCGATCAGGAACTCCCAATACGGTAATTTTTGCTTCGTCACGCGCAAAGGCGATACCGGAAATAACTGCAGCTTCCATAGTGTTGTCCTCTTCAAATGTAATCAAGGTGCCCGACTTCATTTCCTGATCAAGGGGCATCAATGGATCCGTCAATGACGACAGAACACGGGTTTTAACTTTGTACTTACCGGCAAACTCAACCGAACGAATTTGCAATACTTTTGAACCTAAGCTGGCCATTTCCAGCATCTCTTCAAAAGTGATTTTATCCAGACGGCGCGCATCTTCACACACACGAGGGTCGGTGGTGTAAACACCATCAACATCGGTATAGATTAAACACTCATCTGCTTTTAACGCTGCAGCTATAGCTACTGCTGAAGTATCTGATCCACCACGACCTAAAGTCGTAATGTTGCCATCAGGATCCACGCCCTGAAAGCCTGTCACCACAACGGCCCGGCCAGCATTGAGATCGCCGAGGATCTTCTTATCATCAATACTTTTAATGCGTGCTTTTGTAAAAGCGGAATCGGTATGCACGGTTACTTGCCAGCCCGCATAACTTACCGCATCAATGCCTTCGCGCATGATGGCCAAAGCTAACAAGCCAGAGCTGACTTGCTCGCCAGTTGAAGCAATTTGATCGAGCTCACGAGGTTTTGCATGAGGATTAATTTCTTTGGCAAGACCTAGTAAGCGATTGGTTTCACCCGACATGGCCGATGGCACAACCACTACCTGGTGACCTGCACGTATCCATTTGGCAACGCGCTTGGCTACATTGCCAATGCGCTCAACCGAGCCCATGGAGGTACCACCATATTTATGAACAATAAGAGCCATAAAAAACCGTCTATTTACAGGGAATGCAATTCCCTTGGATCTAAAAAGGGCTAATTTTACAGGGTTTTATCCCTGCACTATCGCTACTCAATCCACTGAGGGAGGACTCTCTTGCCGGAACTCTTTAAATGGGGGTGGCTCACCCCCACTCCAGCCACAGCAATCAGCTCCTTACCGATATAGAGTAAGGGTGCCTGACGTTGCCACGGTGGCACATTAGCCTCCTGAAAAAGGTTCTTGAGAGTTTTGCGGGGGCTATTGGGTTTAATCTGGATCTTTTCAGAGCCCTCTCGCAATCGCACGGCAACCTGACCCTTGGCTTGCGCCTCCTTCACAAAAGCCGCATCCAATCCCAGTTCTTTACCAGCCGTTGATACTGCCTTAAAGATCCACTGACCTGATTCCGCTCTGGCAACTTGTAAGATGCCGCGCCATAGACGCAGACTTGCCTCATCGTGGACCCATTCCAGATTGGCATCTGCTCCTACTTTGGCAAGATCTTTCCACCAAGACTCCAAACGCTCCTGAGAAGGCATAGCCAGGCCATTTAACTTGAGCCAATACCGCATTAAGTTATTGGCGGCAGATAGGTCTTGCTTAGCTAATGTAAGGAGAGGCTTTAGATTTAAATTACCTTCTTTGAGAATGTATTTGCCATCTAGTTCTGCCATGCGATCGAGTAACTTTTGCGACTCTGCCAACAAATCAGCACTCCGGGCAAGATTAGCAATGGCCTCTGGCTGAATCTTTGCCAGTCTAGGGAGGATCTGCTTGCGGATTGCATTGCGCCGATAGCTTATATCCTGATTGCTGGGGTCTTCAACCCATTTAAGCCTTTTCTCTTTGGCATAAGTCTCTAGCTCAGCTCTGCTGTGTTTCAGCAAGGGACGGTGCAGGGTAATGACATTGCCATCAGACTTAAGGATGCGCTCTTCTGGCATTCCAGAAAGACCAGCAACTCCAGCGCCACGCAAAAGCTGTAAGAGTACTGTTTCCGCCTGATCATTTTGATGATGCGCTAATAGCAAGTCTTCAACACCATGTTCCACACACAACTCAGCCAATGCTTCATAGCGCCCTGCTCTTGCTCTGGCTTCGATATTGCCTTGAGCCTTGCTAGCGAAATGCAATAAACGAAAGTCGAATTGGACTTGATATTTTTTTGCCAACTTCTCGCAAAATTCTAGCCATTGATCAGCAGATTTTTGTAAGCCATGATGGATGTGAAATATCCAAATTTCTGTTGGGGCATTTCTTTGCTTGCTTAATGCATTCGCCTTGCAAAGCGAATCGAGCAAGACAACCGAATCAAGGCCACCACTTAAGGCAACTGCGATTCGTTTGCTTGTCTTAGGACTTGCTAACGATTTCCTTGAACTTGCCATAACTCATTAATCTCTCGTGACGGCGCTCGAGCAACGCTTCCACTTTCATGCCATCAAAAGTTTTCAGGGATTCGGTCAGGGCTTTGCGCATACCAACCATCATGGCCTCATAGTCACGATGAGCGCCACCAGTTGGTTCGGCAACAATCTTGTCGATCAAACCTAGTGTTTTTAATCGTTGTGCCGTGAGACCCAATTGCTCCGCAGCTTCTAGGGCCTTCTCAGCGGTTTTCCATAAAATAGAAGCGCATCCTTCAGGCGAAATGACGGAGTAAGTAGAGTTTTGCAACATCAAGACAACATCCCCCATTGCAATCGCCAGCGCACCACCAGAACCACCCTCACCAATAATGGTAGTGATAATGGGCACCTCGAGTTCTGCTTGGACATAGAGGTTATGTCCAATGGCCTCAGATTGATTACGCTCTTCTGCATCAATTCCAGGGAACGCTCCAGGGGTATCTACAAATGTAAATACAGGCAAGCTAAATTTTTCTGCAAGGCGCATTAAACGCATCGCTTTGCGATAGCCCTCTGGCCTACTCATACCAAAGTTTCTTAAAGAACGCTCTTTGGTGTCGCGCCCCTTTTGATGACCAATGATCATGCAAGCACGATTATCAAAGCGCGCTAAGCCAGCAATAATAGATTGGTCATCAGCGAAATTTCGATCACCATGCAGCTCATGAAAGTCCGTAAATAAGCCATTCACATAATCTAAAGTGTATGGGCGCTGTGGATGACGTGCCACTTGGCAAACCTGCCAGGGAGTGAGATTGGCATAGACATCTTTAGTCAGCTGCTGACTCTTTTCAGTGAGCGTTTTGATCTCATCAGAAATGTCTACCGATGATTCATCTTGTACAAATTGCAGCTCTTCAATCTTTGACTCTAATTCAGCGATTGACTGCTCAAAATCCAGGAAAGTCGTTTTCATAGGCTAATTTTAATGTTCAACGGGGATGGGGTCGAGACTTCTCCACATATACCAGGTTGCAACCGTACGCCACGGGGCCCAATTAGCAGCAACCTCACGAGCTTCATGGCGGCTCACAGGCTCTCCACTGAAGTAATTGAGGGATATAGCCTTAATTAGACCAGCATCGTCCAAGGGGAGGATATTAGGCCGAACCATATTAAAAATGAGGAACATTTCAGCCGTCCAGCGCCCAATTCCCCGAATTTCACACAATTCCTTGACGATGCCCTCATCATCCATACCCTTCCATTGATTGGCATGTAAATGCCCAGAATCGAAGTGCTGAGCTAAATCACGAATGTATTCCGCCTTACGCCCAGACAATCCAGCCGCACGCAACTCTTCAATCGTAAGAGCCAGAATATTTTTAGGATTGACCTTTTTCTTAAGAGCTAGTAGCACCTTCTTCCAAACAGATTGCGCTGCTACGACAGAAATTTGCTGACCCACAATGGATCTGGCTAAAGTGGTAAATGCATCGCCACGGGTCATTAAAAATCCAGGGCCAATCTTTGGAATTAACTTTTTCAGTATGCGGTCATGCTTCATGAGCTCGGCACAGGCTTGCTCCCAATATTCTGGCGCGACTTCTTCAACAATTGCTACGTCTTTAACTGTGCTCAAAATAAACCCACTAATTCCATCATCTAGCTCCGGCGCCACTCGGTCAATCCGCCCGGCTTATCCTCTAATACTACGCCCTGCGCAAGTAAGTTCTTTCGAATGAGGTCAGCCTGAGCAAAATCTTTTGATTGCTTAGCCGCTACACGCGCGGCAATATGCTCCTCAATCTGAACCACACTGATAGCCTCATCAGCGCTTCTAGAGCCTTCTTGTAAAAATACAGTGGGGTCTCTTTGCAAAAAGTTCAGGGCCTTAGCTAGACCCTTTAAAGTGCTAGCCAAAAAAATCTTTTCGGCGCCTTGCGCGCGATTAACTTCACTAGCCAAATCAAACAGGGTGGCAATCGCTTCTGGTGTATTAAAGTCATCATTCATGGCATCGGAAAATCTCCTTGACCATGGGGAATGGGGGTCTGTGGGCTTATCTTCCAAAGGTACTACTTGTGCCAAGGCGGTATAGAGACGCACCAGACCGGCGCGCGCCTCCTCTAATTGTGTATCGCTGTAATTAATTGGGCTACGGTAATGAGCGCGCAATATAAAGAAGCGCAACACTTCTGGATCAAAGCGCTTGAGGACATCTCGAATTAAAAAGAAGTTCCCCAAAGACTTGGACATCTTTTCATGATTTACCCGAATATGACCGTTATGCATCCAATAGTTTACGAAAGGCCGATCATCGGCATGATGATTTTGGCCATACAAAGCGCCTTCGCTCTGAGCAATTTCATTTTCATGATGTGGAAATTGCAAGTCAGCACCGCCACCATGAATATCAAAGTGTTCCCCCAACAAATCACATGACATCGCCGAGCACTCAATATGCCAACCTGGTCTACCTTCACCCCAGGGTGATTGCCATCTGGTATCAGTAGGCTCATCCGCTTTCGCACTCTTCCACAAGACAAAATCAAGGGGGTCGCGTTTACCACCACCAATCGCTACTCGTTCACCTGCATTAAGCTCATCCAAGGATTTTCCTGAAAGACGTCCGTACCCAGGGAATAGGCGAACTGCAAAGTTCACATCGTTATCTTCAGCTTGATAAGCCAATTCTTTTTCAATCAGGCGGCCAATCATCCCCTGCATTTGGGCAATGTAATCGGTCGCTCGCGGTTCTTGATCGGGATGCATGAGACCCAACTCATCAGAGTCTGCATGCATCGCGTCAATAAAACGATTGGTTAAAGCACTAATTGGTTCGCCGTTTTCAATGGCGCGTTTAATGATCTTGTCATCGATATCCGTAATGTTGCGGACATAAATCACCTCGTAGCCACTTGCCTTAAGCCAGCGCACCACCATGTCAAATACAATCATGACCCGTGCATGACCAATATGACAGAAGTCATAAACCGTCATTCCACAGACATACATCTTCACCTTGCCAGGTTCGATGGGCTTAAAGAGCTGTTTTGAGCGGCTAAGGGTGTTATAGATTTGCAACATAGGGACTATAAAGAAGGGGCAAGTAGCGCCAATTTGTTAGACTGAGCGCTGAGTATATCGAATGAGTCAGTTTTACACCCTTCCCTTTATGTCAGATACCCCTTTAGCGCTGCGCCCCGTCCTCTTAGGCTTGATGATTCCCATTTTTTGCATTTGGGGTCTAGTAGCCTGTAGTTCTCCGGGTCAGCAGCTCGCCAATAGCGAAATTAAAGCGCTCAATACAACGCCAAGCCCCCTAGGAGCAACAGATACATCCGCTCAACCCGCCCCTTATTTAGGCTCCTATGCGACAGGAGAGCCGCCTAGACTTTCTGGCAACGCCTCTGGGTATGATCAATTTAATCCTGAATTATCGGATTCTGTAGCAGTCCCATTTCTATCTTTTTTGATTATTGAGCCAGACCCGGTCACCAAAAATGCCGTACCGTCCGATGTTGAAAAGCTGATCAAGGCTAAAAAATATCCTGAGGCAATTGATTTAATTGATGGGCATTTAAAGAAAAACCCACGCAATGTCCAGTTACGCTACATTAAGGCGCGCTTGTTTATTGAAATGCGCCAGTGGGAGCCTGCCAAAAAGACTTTGATTGAAATTACTCAGCAATTTCCTGAGTTGCCTGAACCCTATAACAACCTAGCTGCATTGGCCGCTAATCAGGGTAACTGGATCGAGGCTCGGGATTATTTAGAACTCGCCTTAAAACTACGCCCTTCCTATGCTATTGCCTCAGCAAATTTAGGCGAGACCTATATTCGACTGAGTGCAGAGTCCTATGACAACGCCGCTAAGTTTGCCCAACTCAATCAGCGCCAATACACTAACCGCGCTAAGGCTTTATTAGAAATACTCAAGCCCCAAAAGAAAGTAGCAACCCCTTCCGCCTCTTCGGAACCTGCTAAAACCAATTAACTCTATTTAATCCACTAACCTTCCAGAAAGTTGATCCAATCATGGCCAAAGTACTCCTAAAAACCAACAAGGGTGACATTACCCTCTCGCTCGATTCAGCAAAGGCGCCAAAAACTGTTGCTAACTTTTTACAATATGTCAAAAGCGGTCACTACGATGGCACTATCTTTCATCGTGTAATCGATAACTTCATGATTCAAGGCGGTGGCATGACCCCTGGCTTGAAAGAAAAAACATCAGGCGCCCAAATCGAAAATGAAGCCGACAATGGTTTAAAAAATGAACGTGGTAGCGTTGCAATGGCTCGTACCAGCGATCCGCACTCCGCTACTGCGCAGTTCTTTATTAACGTTGGTGATAATGATTTTTTAAATCACAGCGCTAAAAATGCCCAAGGCTGGGGTTATGCCGTGTTTGGTAAAGTCACAGACGGATTAGATGTGGTCGATGCGATTCGAAAAGTAAAAACCGGTAATACAGGTTTTCATCAAGACGTTCCTGCCGAAGATGTTGTAATTGAGAAGGCCAGCATTCTCGAGGAATGATTTTGCACTACGCGAGCGCTCTACTTATCTCTGATTTGCACCTGACACCGTCAATGCCCTTGACGGCGCAACGCTTCTTTGATTTTTGCGAAAAGGATGCCCCCAAAGTAGATGCTATATTTATTTTGGGCGATCTCTTTGAGTACTGGGTGGGGGATGATGCAGTTCTGCACTCACCTTTTCACCAAGAGGTAAAAAGGGCGCTGGCAACACTATCTACTAAAGTAAAAACATACTACCTTCATGGCAATCGGGATTTTTTAATTGGCTCTAATTTTCTGAAGAAAACGGGCATGACTTTATTAGTCGACCCTTCAAAGATTCAGATTGCCGGTGATCAATATATTGTGAGTCATGGTGATGCACTATGCACTGCCGATGTGGGGTATCAACTATTTCGTAATTGGGTACGTAAACCCTGGATCCAAAAGTTGTTTTTGAGATTGCCCGTTCACTGGCGTCGATCTATTGCAAATAATTTGAGAAGCAATAGCACTATTCAGTATCAAAAAGCAGAACGCGTAAGACCTAAGGCCAACCAAATCAAAACCAATGTCACCTTGGCCGCCAGTGCCGCGTTATTAAGAGATCTTGCTGGAGATAAACTCATTCATGGGCACACCCATTTGCCAGGCCATCATCATGAGAACCTCAATCAACAAGATTGGCAACGATGGGTTTTATCCGACTGGGATTTAGATCATCCTGAAACGATCCTACCCAAAGCAAGCGCGCTTTTAATTGACGCTAACGGCGTGCGCTACCTCGATTTAATTCGGTCTTAGGTCGTTGAGTATTTCGCCAGGCTTTGCACCATCTGAGCAAAGATACGCGGATTAGCGCACATCACTTCTCCGCTTTCTAAAAAGCCTTCTTCACCGCGGTAAGTACCAATTAAACCACCCGATTCCGTAATTAATAAAGCTCCTGCAGCCATATCCCATGGCTTAAGATCGCTTTCAAAAAAGGCGTCGTAACGACCGGCGGCTACATAAGCCAAGTCCAATGAGGCAGCGCCTGGACGACGTAATCCCGAACACTGACGCGACATGTCAGCAAAAACTTTTAAATACTTTTCTAAGTCTTGATCTTCGCGGTACGGAAAACCGGTGCCAATTAAACAATTGGCTAAACGATCTTGAGTGGCAACACGCAAGCGCCGGCGATCTAAATACGCGCCTGCGCCACGGGTAGCTGTAAACAGCTCATCACGGGTAGGATCGTAAACTACCGCCTGCTGAATGACGCCGCTCACTGACAATGCAATAGAAACTGCATATTGAGGGAATCCGTGAATAAAATTCGTCGTACCGTCCAAGGGATCAATAATCCAAACGAACTCGGCATCAGCATTATGCGCACCAGTTTCTTCAGCCAAAAATCCATGGGTTGGATAGGCATCGCTGAGCGTTTCGATAATCGCCGCTTCAGCCTGTTTGTCCACCTCGGTTACAAAATCGTTATGTTGTTTACGATCTACCTGCAAACGCTCTAAATTGAGAGACGCTCGGTTGATTACGGTTCCGGCACGACGGGCAGCCTTAACGGCCACATTTAACATGGGATGCATAGTTTTGATGGACAAATTAAATAAGAACGAGCTCTTCAGATTGCAAACTGCGTGACAATAAGGAGCTAATACCCTGATTCTAAACGATTCCCCTTGTGAACCCTAAACTCTTATCCCCTTTTTTCTCTTTATGAATTCTGCTCAAGCCAAGTTAATCAGCTGGGTTCTGGTGCAAACCAGTCACCCTGGTAATGTCGGCTCGGCTGCCCGCGCTTTAAAAACAATGGGTTTTAGTGATCTGCGCTTGATTAACCCAAAAATACCGGGCGTCGCTAAAGAACCCGAGGCCGTTGCCTTGGCCAGCGGTGCACAAGACTTATTAGAATCCAGTCAAGAAATGCCCTTGCTGGAGTCTGCTGTTCAAAACTGCGCACTGGTATTGGGTCTAACTAGCCGTGATCGAGAGTTCGGTCCCCCAGCCTTAGATTGGGCTCAGGCACGTCAACTAATCCAAGCTACCATCCATCAAGGTCAGCAGGTTGCCCTACTTTTTGGCCCAGAGCGGACTGGTTTAGATAACCAGCACCTATCGCTATGTACCCACCGCGTCTGGTTAGATGCCAATCCAGACTATCCATCCCTTAATCTTGCTCAGGCCATCATGGTGTGCGCTTTTACTCTTCGAGAAGCCCTCAGCAATACCTTGGATGACCACTCAGCGCGTTCCTCAGACATTGTGGTCGATAAGGCTGATTATGCTGATCCTGCGGCTATAGCCGCAATGCTGGAGCATTTACGAGCAGCTTTAGAAGCCATTGAATTTTTAGATCCTGATAACCCTAAAAAGCTGATGGCCCGATTGCAGGCTCTTTTTGCCAGAAGTCGGCTTCACAAAGAAGAGGTTGATCTTTTGCGGGGAATTGCAAAACAGATCATTCTAAGAAAATAAGCAAAGCGTATTAGCCGTTAAAATCCGTAGATGCTTAATTCTTTATTCGATCAAGTCGATTCCATCATTGCTCGCGACCCTGCTGCGAGAAATCGCCTTGAGGTCATCACCTGTTATCCAGGCTTACATGCCGTTTGGTTACATCGCCTTTCGCATGGATTGTGGAGTATGGGTCTTAAGTGGATTGCCAGACTCCTCTCGATGGTTTCCCGCTGGATTACTGGCATTGAAATTCATCCCGGAGCAAAGATTGGTCGCCGTGTTTTTTTAGATCATGGGCTCGGTATTGTTATTGGTGAAACCACTGAAATTGGTGATGATTGCACCATCTACCAAGGCGTCACTTTAGGTGGCACTTCTTTGTACAAGGGCGTTAAACGACACCCCACTTTAGGTAAAGGCGTTGTGATTAGTGCTGGCGCTAAAGTGCTCGGTGGATTTACTGTAGGCGATGGTGCGCGCGTGGGCTCTAACGCAGTGGTATTAAAAGAAATTCCTCCAGGCGCAACGGCAGTGGGTATTCCTGCGCGCATTTTGCATCCCGATTTGCCACAAAATACCAGCGCGGATAGCAAAGCAAAAGAATACTTCCAAGCATACGGGGTCACACCGAATGTAGATGATCCAGTATCGATGGCCCTTAAAGGATTAATAGATGCCAGTCTTGAGCAAGAGGCTAAGATTGCCATGCTTGAGCAAGCGCTGGCTAAACTCAACAACACCGCCATGGGTGATACAAAAGAATGCAGTGACACCAAACGGGATTTAGGCGCCCTGAAAGAGTGGCTTAAAGAGTGAGCCGTGATTAAGCCAGAGGGTGCTCAGCACCCCTAGGCTTAATGTAGTGTTGGCGAGCCAGATGCGCGGCCAATCAAATCGTCATCGCCATCATCCGCATCATCATTCGGCATGCCAAAAGTAAAGCTCTCGCCCCCTTCTGGGTGCTGGTTTTCGATTTCTTGATCCGTAGCAGCGCGAATATCTTGAACCTGAACCCAAAAACGCAAAGCCATTCCCGCCAAAGGATGATTGCCATCTAGAACCACCTGGCTATCGGCAACATCAGTCACTGTATAAATCAATGGCTCATCATCTATATCCTGAGCATCTGCAAGGTCTGGGGCATCCTCTTGGACATCAGCATCAGGCACACCTTCAAATTGCATGCCTACTTCCAGCGGCTCAGGGAAACGTGCGCGTGGTTCAATTTTTAATAGCTCAGGGTCATACTCACCAAAAGCTTCGCTAGGTTCAAGCTGAATGCTGGCCTCATAACCAATATCATGACCATCTAAGATATTTTCAATTTTTGGAAAAGTACCCTCGTAGCCACCGTGCAGGTATACCATCGGAGAATCTGGTTCTTCGATGACATTATTCTGCGCATCGGTTAACTTATAACGTAGGGATACAACTGTGTTTTTTTCGATCTTCATGCGGAATTCATTAAACATGGGGTTTTAAATAGTTTCTCTTTGATACTTCGTTTTTACTTAGCTACGAACAAGCCATTACTTTATGACCTCATTTTACTTGAGCAAGCCTTATCAACCACCCCAAGCTCCAAAAAACCTGCCTCTAGATGAACCATGGGCCTTATTGGGTGGCAGGAGCCCCCAGGAGTTCATGAAACTCTTTTGGCATAAGAAGCCACTGCTCGTTAGGGGGGCAATTCCCGCCTTTTTGCTTTCAAAGCAACTTAATGAGCCATTGGAGAGTCCAATTTCCGCTCAGGATCTCTTTAAAATTGCCGCTACTGATGAGGCTGAAGCCAGACTCATTCACGCAAAGCCGTGGTCATTTACCGAAGGTCCTTTTAAGAAAAAATCCCTGCCCTCATTAGAAACTCCGAACTGGACCCTTCTACTTCAAGGCATGGAAGCGAGACACCCTGCTGCAGCCAAAATACTATCTTGGTTTCGCTTCATCCCCGATGCCCGACTAGATGATTTAATGGTCAGTATTGCGGGACCCGGTGGCGGCGTTGGCCCTCATTTTGATTCCTATGATGTTTTTTTAATTCAAATGTCAGGCCGCAGACGGTGGCGCATCTCCGAACAAAAAGACTTGAGCTTAAATCCCAAGCTTCCACTTAAAATTTTGCAGAACTTTCAATATGAGCAGGAATGGGATTTGGAGCCTGGAGATATGCTCTATCTCCCTCCTCACGTCGCTCACGATGGAATTGCCTTAGATCCCGGCTGTCAAACCTGGTCAGTAGGCTTTCGCTCACCAAGCTATAAAGAATTGCTTCAAGAGGGCTTATGGCGCCTTGCTGAATCCCTCGAGGACCTACCAGAGCTATCAAATCGCTTTGCTGATCCAGGGCAACCAGCTACCCACGAAGCCGAACAACTTCCAGCAGAACTTATTAAACAAGTCAGGGAAAAGTTAAAGAGCCTCAAGCTAGACAAGGTTGATACATTTTTACCAGGGATTGCAGCTTATTTAAGTGAACCCAAGGTACAGGCGATATTCCATGGGCCAGAAAATTGCCTCTCACCGGCACAATTTGCCCAGAAAATGAGCGTTAGTACCTTAAAACCTCACCCCCAAACAAGGCTTCTTACTCTTGAGGGTGCCGTATTTTGCAACGGGGACAATGTGACCGAGGAACAACCAGACCCAATACAGCAGGCCTGGAGAACCCTTTCAGCCAAGAAGCTACTAGGTCCCACTCAAATCAGTCAACCCAATCAGGAAAGTAGTCTTTACGAAGCTTATTGCGCAGCTTGGCTTATTTTTTGATTTCTAGGTTTAGACGTGGCTATAATAAATACTGGAAAGCACGTAGGGAATTTCCCTTAGTACTTTTCAAACAACAATTACCGGTTATTGATGTTAATTTTTTTAAGAGGAATTTACAAATGAAGTCACTCGTACTCGTAGCAATGTTTGCAATCGCTTTGTCCGCTTGCGGCAAAAAAGAAGAAGCTAAACCTGTTGATGCTGCTCCAGCTGCTCCTGCTGCTGCTCCTGCTGATGCTGCTCCTGCTGCTGCACCTGCTGCACCTGCTGCTGACGTTAAGAAGTAATCTTCTTCTTGAAGAAAAAAAGCCGCTGAAAAGCGGCTTTTTTATTGCCTACACTTTGATGACTTAGCGACTTAACTGCTCAGTCAGTAATGTTAATAGCTGTAAACCAGCAGCGGTATTTTCTGGTGCACCATCAGCATTTTGCACATAAACACTTGATGAATTATCACCAGTAGATTTAACCACTACGCGGTACTTTTTCGCTTTCATACTGGAATCATCTTTACTGCTAAATAGATTCGTGAAGAAGCCTTTGGTATCACCAAGATCTTTAGGATTTACGTAACGTACGAAATAAATTCCATTAGCCCGGTCACGATCCTCAACACTGAAATTAGATCGATCCAGAGCTAGACCGGTATCACGCCAAGCGCGATCAAATCCAGAAACCATCTCAATATGAGCGGTGTTAACACCCTCCTGCACTAATCTCGCTTTAAGAATTTTTTCTCCTAGCGGGGCCGAGACTAGCGCTTTAGCTTGCGCTTGAGTCATGCCTAAACGCTCCATTAAGCGAGCTAAGAAGGCAGCTTCTAACTCAGGATCATTAGGGCGGGGCGTCCAGATAGTGTACAAACAGGAGCCAGTCGTATCAGTAACGCACTTTTCAATCGCCCCTTTTTGCGTAATGTAAATCTCTGTTTCATCAGGCTTAATGACTTCTAGTCGTGTTTTATATTTATCACGCTCTCCTGTATCGTAAATGGAATCGAGCGCGCTACCAATAGTCGAACGAATCCAATCTTGCGCGATTTTTGCGCGATTTTCCGCCCAATCAGTTTCCATTATTCCAGTTGATGGAGAGTCTACTGTCAACAAGAAGCCATTCTCCTGCCAAAAATCTTTAACCTGCGGATAGAGTTCTGGTGCAGGTTTATCAACTACTAACCAACGGCGCTCGCCGTCACGCGCAATACGCATACCGGGAATACCAGTCATGACATTGGTTTTAATCTGTGCTGTTTTTTTGACGGCTGAGCTGTACTCAGACATCGTTGCAGTCCCGTCTTGGACAATATAGCGGCGATCTGCTTGAGCCGTAATTAGATCCGGTGGATAGGACAGATTGGGTCCGCGCACTGCGCCCGAGCTCTTATAGTCGACAGTGTCACTACTAGTCACTGATTTGCAGGCAACTAAGCCCGCTGTTACCAAAGTCAAAACGCAAAGCGTAGTGACATAGTGGCGAAGAAGTTGGATTGAACGCATCATAGTAAACCGGCCTGTTTCATAGCAATCTTCAAAGGTTCGCGCAAGGCAACACTCAAAGGGGTTAAAGGTAAACGAATGCCTGCAGTGATTTTGCCCATTTCGTGCAAAGCCCACTTCACCGGAATTGGATTAGCCTCAGTAAACATGGCCTTATGAACGGCCAGTAATTGGTATTGGATTGCTCTAGTCGTGACAATATCATCAGACATTGCTGCCACACAAAGTTCATGCATTAAACGAGGAGCTATATTGGCTGTTACAGAAATATTGCCCTTGCCACCCATCAACATCAATAAAGCGGCACTTAAGTCATCACCTGAAAATACAGAGAAATCCTCATGTCCAGCACGCTTTAAATCAGCGATTAATAATGTTCCGCGCTCAAGGCTACCAGTAGCATCCTTAATACCAATGATGCCCGGAACATCGGCGAGCCGAACAACTGTATCTCCCGCCAAATCCGCAACAGTTCGCCCAGGAACGTTGTACAAAATCACCGGCAAATCTACTGATTCGGCAATCTTTTTAAAGTGGGCATACATACCTTCTTGGGTAGGCTTGTTGTAATAAGGGACTACTTGCAAGCTAGCATCAGCACCCACTTTTTTAGCAAACTGAGTTAGCTCAATTGCTTCAATAGTGGAGTTACCACCAGTTCCTGCGATGACAGGGATGCGTCCAGCAATGTGCTCCACTGTGGCACGAATCAGTTCACAGTGTTCTTGAACGGAAACTGTGGGCGACTCTCCACTGGTGCCAACGATCACTATGCCATCAGAGCCTTCGGATACATGCCAATCAAGTAAAGAACGTAAGCTAGGATAGTCCAAGCCTCCATCCTCAAACATTGGCGTAACAATGGCCGGCATACTGCCAGCGATGGGCTTTTTACTACCGTAGGTTTGAACTGTCTTAGTCACCGATTGTGTACCGCTTTAGGATCGAATTTATTTGTTAATTAACCATGAAATTGTAACGGAATGCGCCCCTGAAAATGGCCTTTTACAGCACAAAGATGCTGAATCATGGCTGGTTTAGGCTGATCGACGTAAATATCCTCGTAAGCAATGACTTTCAGATCGTGACGAGCTGCTAAAGCGAGCAATTCCCCTGCTTTTAGTAGGAAGTTGGGATTTGACGGTTTGCCAAACTCTGCATTCCCTTGTGCAAAGGTTTCGTATATCAAAATACCACCCTGTGCCAGCATGTTTGGTAAGTGGTCTAAATAGGGTCGATACAGGTAATTACTCACCACTATCGCATTAAACTGCCTGCCCTCTAAGGGCCAGACATCACCCTCCAAATCCATTTGCTTGCATTCAATTAAAGGCGACCCCAAAGTCTTTGCGGCAACAATATCCTGATCCACCGCCAATACCGAATACCCCAATTGAGCCAGGTATTGGGAATGGCGTCCCGCGCCACAGGCCAAATCAAGCACCAATCCCTCTTTGGCAATAAACGGCGCAAAACGCCTAAGCCATGGTGAAACCATATGAATAGGCTCGCATGCAGACATCTGTAGTTTGCTATTAATCGTAAGCCAAGCCCATGGCTTCGCGAACTTCGCGCATAGTTTCTTGAGCCACTTTGCGAGCTTTATCGCAACCGTCTGCAATGATGGAGCGCAAGAGGCTGGGATCATCGAGGTACTTTTGGGCACGCTCAAACATTGGCTGCTGCTCTGCCAAGATGGCATCAATCACTGGCTGCTTACATTCTAAGCATCCAATTCCGGCTGTTTTACATTCTTTTTCAACCCATTGTTTTGTATTTTCATTGGAGTAAACCGTATGCAATTGCCATACAGGGCAACGTGCAGGATCCCCTGGATCAGTTCTGCGTACACGTGCAGGATCAGTTGGCATGGTGCGAATAGAGCGAGTCACCTCTTCTGGTTTCTCACGAATGCTAATGGTATTACCATAAGACTTTGACATCTTTTGACCATCGATACCAGGCATCTTTGATGCACTAGTTAACAGAGCCTGCGGCTCAAGCAGGATAATTTTGCGAGCACCTTCTAAGAAACCAAAGAGTCTTTCACGGTCAGCCATCGAAAGACTTTGCGCTTCTTGCAGCAACGCCTTAGCTTCCTCAAGCGCCTCTTCATCGCCCCGCTCCTGAAAGGCCACTCGTAACTCAGCGTACATTTTGGCGCGTTTACTGCCCAACTTCTTCACGGCTTCAAGAGCCTTCTCTTCAAAGCCAGGTTCACGTCCATACAGATAATTAAAACGACGCGCCACTTCGCGAGTCATTTCGACGTGTGGCACCTGATCCTCACCCACTGGTACGAATTGTGCACGGTACATCAAAATATCAGCGGCCTGCAGCAAGGGATAACCTAAAAATCCATAAGTCTGCAAATCTTTTTCTTTTAGCTTTTCGATTTGATCTTTATATGTTGGCACTCGCTCAAGCCAGCCCAAGGGCGTTCCCATCGCAAGCAATAGAAAGAGTTCGGCATGCTCAGGCACCTTGCTTTGAATAAACAAGGTAGATTGATTGGGGTCTACGCCTGCAGCTAACCAGTCAATAACCATATCCCATACCGATTGTTCAATCACATCGGGAGTTTCATAGTGGGTAGTTAGGGCATGCCAATCGGCAACAAAGAAATAACAAGGGTATTCGGACTGGAGGCGAACCCAGTTTTTTAAAACACCATGGTAATGCCCGAGGTGTAAGTTACCCGTAGGTCGCATACCAGAAAGAACGCGTTCAGCAAACATCTTTATCTTTATTCTTTATATGTAAATTAAAGCGAGGTTAATCAATTAATGAAAGGCCGACCAGATTGGAGTTAAATGCTCTGGTAAGAGGGGGAGCGTGCCCAAATCGATATAACTTTCCTGTGGATCATGAAAATCAGATCCGCGTGATGCTAGAAAACCATATTGCTGAGCAATTTTTCCATAGGTCAAGTATTGATCTGGACTATGACTACCCGTAATCACTTCAATTCCCAGACCACCAATATCTTTGAAGTGCTTATAGAGCGCATCCATCTGCATTGCATTGAGCTTATATCTACCGGGATGGGCAATCACCGCCACCCCACCGGCCAACTTAATCCAAGCAACCGCATTGTCCAATGTGGCCCATAGATGCGGCACAAAACCTGGCTTATCTTCAACCAGATAATTCTTAAAGACCTGATTCGTATCTTTGCAAATTCCGCGCTCTACCAAAAAGCGAGCAAAGTGGGTTCTGGAGATTAGATCGTGGTTGCCAGCAAAATAGAGTGCACCCTCATAAGCACCCGGTATGCCCACTTTGAGTAATTGTTCAGCCATTAACTTGGCGCGATTTCCACGGCCCTCACGCGTCAAGCGCAAGCCTTCAACAATTCCCATGTGAGCCGAGTCAATCCCTAGACCCACAATATGAATGGTCTGACCCATCCAGGTCACGGAGATTTCAACTCCAGCAACGTAATCCATGCCAAGTGCATGAGCAGCAGCACCCGCTCTTTCCTGTCCACCTAATTCGTCATGATCAGTTAAAGCCCATAAACGAACCCCATTTGCATAGGCACGTTGCGCAAGCTCTTCGGGCGTTAATGTCCCATCAGAAACCACTGAGTGGCAATGCAAATCGGCGTTTATGTTGGAAATACTGGACATGGGCCTATTTTAAGTCAAGGTGGTGTCGATTACCCGTCGAGGTGCGTCTAAGTAGTCTCGGGATTGCATCTCAATCAGACGAGAAACCGTCCTGGAGAACTCGCTAGTGATCTGCCCTTCGGTATATAGCTCAGTAGGGGGCACCTCTGCGGAGAGGATTAATTTAATTTTATGGTCATACAGAACGTCAATTAACCAGATAAACCGACGTGCCTCATTGGTCATCCTGGGAGGCATATAAGGCACCCCAGACAGTATGACCGTATGAAACTGTTTAGCAATCTCTAGATAATCATTTTGGGAGCGAGGGCCACAGCAAAGAGTTTGAAAATCAAACCAGACTACGCCCTCGCCCATATGTAAGGGCCTTAGTTCCCGTGATTCAATTCGTAGAGCGGGTGTTGCTGTTTCTTTTTGCTTGCCGATCAAACTTTGAAACATTTGCATTAAGGTGGTGTGCGTTGATGCATTTAACGGTGTTAAATAAGCCTCAACTTGTGCCATTTGAACACGGCGATAGTCGCTCCCCGCATCTACATTAAGCACGTCTAACTGATCTTCCAATAAATGAATTGCCGGAAGCAAGCGGTCACGATGCAAGCCATTAGGATACAACTGACTGGGCTTATAGTTAGATGTCATGACAAATTGCACCCGATCTACAAAAAGCGCACTTAATAAACGATACAAAATCATGGCATCGGCAATGTCATTAATATGAAACTCATCAAAACAAATAAGGCGGTAACGTTTAGAAATGCGCTTAGCCAACTCATCTAAAGGGTCCGCTAATCCAGACAGTTCATGTAATTCGCGATGAACTTCACGCATAAATTCATGAAAGTGAATGCGGATTTTTTTTTCTACTGGAGAGGCTGCATAAAAACAATCCATCAGGAAAGATTTGCCTCGACCCACTCCGCCCCATAGATAAACTCCGCGTGGCAATTTGGGCTTAAAGAATTTCTTTTTTAAACTACTGCTGCGAATTTCTTTGTAAGCAATCCACTCATCCTCACAGCGCTGCAAGCGCTCGATAGCAGCGAGCTGCGCGGGATCGCTCTTATACCCGCGCGCCTCTAACTCTCGATGGTAATACTCTAAAGCCTTCAATTACATATTTAATGCACGTGAATCCGTCGCCAAAGCAGCCTCACGCATCACCTCCGATAAACTTGGATGTGGATGACAGATGCGGGCGATATCTTCAGCCGCAGCTTTAAATTCCATTGCTACCGCGGCTTCAGCGATTAAATCAGATGCATTTGCTCCAATGATATGAACGCCAAGAATTTCATCGGTCTTTGCATCTGCTAGTATTTTTATAAAACCGTCAGAGCGGCCCATACCCAATGCACGACCGTTGGCTGCAAATGGGAATTGCCCTGGCTTATAAGCAATACCAGCAGCTTTAAGCTGTTCTTCGGTCTTACCAACCCAGGCGATTTCAGGGTCGGTGTAGATCACCCAAGGAATGCAGTTGTAGTCAATGTGGGGTTTTTGACCAGCAATAATCTCTGCGACCAGGACGCCCTCATCTTCGGCTTTATGAGCCAACATCGGACCACGAACGACATCGCCCACCGCATATACGCCAGGGACTGCTGTAGAGCAAGTATGGTCGTCAATCGGAATGAACCCACGTTCATCAACTGTAAGGCCAATTTTATCTAAACATAAATTTTCAGTATTCGGGATGCGACCAACAGATACGATCAAACGATCGCACTCTAATTTAGCCGCTTTACCAGCACTATCAGTGTAATGAACTACTACACCCTTCTTGTCCGTCTTGACTTCACCAATTTTCACGCCTGTATTAATCAATAAGCCTTGCTTGGAGAGCAATTTTTGAGCTTCCTTGGCAATCCCTTGATCACATGCACCCAGGAAAGAAGGCATCGCCTCTAAAATAGTTACTTTAGAGCCGATGCGGCGCCAAACTGAACCAAGCTCTAAACCAATCACGCCAGCACCAATGACACCTAAGGTTTTCGGCGTGGAATCGAATTTCAAGGCGCCTTCGTTATCGCAGATCAAAACATTGTCTACGGGAATTCCAGGCAAGTGACGCGCTTTTGAACCAGTAGCAATAATCACATTTTTCGCCGTCACTGTTTCTTGATCTTTGCCGTCAATCTTTACTTGAAAGCCTTCAGTAGTTTTGCCTTCGAATGAAGCATGACCTTTTAAAAGAGTGATTTTGTTCTTGCGGAATAGGTACTGAATACCGCCAGTCATTTTGGTAACAATGTCATCTTTGCGTGCAAGCATTTTTTGAGAGTCAATACTGATAGGTCCGACTTTGATTCCATGATCTGCTGCGTGATGACCAATCTTCTCAAATTCCTCAGAAGAAGCCAATAAGGCTTTGGATGGAATGCAGCCGACATTCAAACAAGTTCCACCTAGGCGTGGTTCACCTTTTGGATCGTCGTAACTATGAGATTCAGCACAAGCTACTTTAAAGCCCAGCTGTGCAGCTCGAATGGCAGCAATATACCCACCAGGACCGCCACCAATAACTACTACATCAAATGATTTACTCATGATCTGTCCTCTTATAAATCAAGCAAGAGACGTGATGGATCTTCTAATGCATCCTTCATCGCAACCAAACCAAGAACCGCTTCGCGACCATCGATGATGCGATGATCGTAAGACAAGGCTAAATAATTAATTGGACGAATCACAATCTGACCATTCTCAACCACGGCGCGCTCTTTAGTGGCGTGAATACCCAAGATCGCTGATTGAGGAGGATTAATGATTGGCGTAGAAAGCATCGAACCAAATACGCCACCGTTGGAGATGGAGAATGTGCCACCCGTTAAATCTTCAATAGTGAGCTTACCTTCGCGCGCTTTTGCCCCATACTCAGCGATCTTTTTCTCAATATCAGCCAAAGTCATTTGGTCTACATCACGCAAAATGGGAACGACTAAACCGCGTGGTGAACTAACGGCAATACCAATGTCAAAGTAGCCGTGATAAACAATGTCATTGCCATCAACGGAGGCATTCAAAAGAGGGTATTTCTTTAGGGCATGGGTTGCTGCTTTCACAAAGAAGGACATAAAGCCCAACTTAACGCCATGAACTTTTTCAAACTGATCCTTGTACTTGTTGCGCAAGGCAATGACTGGGGCCATGTTGACTTCGTTGAAGGTAGTCAAGATGGCATTGTTTGCTTGAGACTCAAGCAAACGTTCAGCAATGCGTGCGCGCAGCCGGCTCATTGGCACGCGCAACAAGTACAAGGATCAGTTTGAAAAAGTTCATGGCGTTAAGTTGGGCTTT
>Ga0364866_10054_pt1 | contig 73259 bp, 59 predicted proteins | sample ExccelAu500001D3_3_FD_206913 | JGI IMG/M metagenome (GOLD analysis project Ga0364866, IMG submission 206913) | Enriched cells from Trout Bog Lake Hypolimnion, Wisconsin, USA - BchlTB.Aug13.5000.01.D3 | ecosystem: Environmental > Aquatic > Freshwater > Lake > Hypolimnion/Profundal zone | place...
GTATTACCAGCACAACTATCGGCATTTGGAGTAATATGGTAGGTGACCGTCTCGATATTGAAACCAGAATTTATCAACACCTGACTTATGATAGTGTCTGATCCACTTGAAAATCCACTGACACTACCTGAGCTTCCTGTTGCTGTCCAATTAAATGTGGTTCCAGGAACATTTGCAGTTAGATTGATACCGGTATTAGCATTATTGCAGATTGATTTAAACAGAGGAAGAGTTGTGAGTAGTGGTTTTGGTTTAACAATTACTTTTACATCCATAGCGGTTCCGGGAGGGCAACTATTGGCTGATGGAGTGACATGATATGTAATCGAATCATTGGCAGCCCCTGTATTTATCAATGTTTGTGAAATGATGTTGCCGGTATCATTTGAATATCCTGTCAATGTAAGGCTACTTGCTATTGCGATCCATGAAAAAGTAGTTCCGGAAGTATGGGATAAAAGATGAATATTGGTTGTTTGTTCAGAACAAATGGATTGTGAACTTGGAGAAAAATAGACATCCGGTGTTGGGAAAACTGTAACAACAAAGGTGGATTGAGGGCCATCACAGTTGTTGGCATGTGGAGTAATAATATAGCTTACTGTTTCAGGTAAAAACCCGGTATTATTTAATATGTCGTTGATCAAAGTCCCTGTGTCGGAAGTAAATCCATTGACATTTCCAGAACTACCGGTTGCAGTCCAAGAAAATGTGGATCCGGTAACATCTGATAATAAGTTAATGTTGGTGTTGCCACCATTACAAATTTGATTTGACAATGGAGTATTCATAAGGTGGGGAGTGGGATTTACGGTGACGGGAAACACCACCTTCTGACCTTGACATCCATGATAGAAAGGGGTAACGGAATAGGTTACAACTCCCGGAACGATACCATTGTTTATCAAAACCTGGATGATCTGGTTACCCGATCCATTCGAGAATCCAGATATATTTCCTGATGTTAAAGAGCATGTCCACGAATAAGTTGTCCCTGGGACATTGGCTGTAAGAGTGATATTAGTAGCAGTTTGAGAACAGATGGTTTGATTTAGAGGAGTAGTTGTAATTGTGGGATTATTCTTCACATAGATCACAATTTTATAATTCTGGCTTACACAACCACTGGCGATGGCTGAAACAGTATAAGTAACAGAATCAACTACATTACTGATGCTGACCAATGTTTGTTGAATTTGAGTTCCGCTGCCATTAGAAAACCCAGTAATGTTTCCGGATAATTGAGTCGTTATCCATGAAATGTTTGCGCCAGCGACACCTGATGAAAGCGTGATGTTTGTAGTTTGTCCTGAGCAAATTGTATCGGTTGAGGCTTGAATTACCACATTGGGTTTAGGATTCACCAAAGTGTTAAAATAAACAGAATCCTGACATCCATTTAATGAAGTGTAGACTTTGTAGGTGACAATACCGGAAGTAAACAGGTTATTCGTCAGCACATCTGAAATGATACTTCCTGATCCAGGAGTGGTGAAACCTGTGATGCTTCCAAGAGTACATAAGCTAGTCCAAGTAAAAGTCGTTCCTGGCAGGTTGGCAACAAGTTGGAAATAATTATTCAATCCTGAGCAAATTGTATCTCTTAAAATGGTGTTTAAGAGAGTAGGAACGGGATTAACAATTGCCGTGATCAAACACCTTGCATTGCTGCGGCATCCAGAAACTGAGTCAAAAGCTTCAGCATAAAAATTTGTTGTAGAGGCTATGACAGTAGACACGTTCAATCCTGTAAAAGGATATTGTACTCCTCCAGATGCAGCATTGTACCATCTTGCTCCCTGGTGCAGACCCGCAGTGACACTTAGAGCAACGATTCCAGTCCCACACCTAGTGACAACGGGGATAACAGGAATTGGTGTATTGGGGGGCGCATATAGCGTAACATTCCTGGCAACAGAAACAAAGCATGGATTAGTAATGGTATGCGCAACCAGATAAGTTCCAGGTAAGCTTGCAGCAAGGTTAATTACCCCTGTAGTATCATTAACAAAAACTAGTCCTGCAGGGGTTGCTGAAAAGATACCTGCGTTCATATCCAGAGTGGGTACTGGGTTTGTTTGATTCAAACAGAAAAAGGGTGATGGATAATGGAACCTAGGATCCATAACAGTCACTGTATCGTTTGCAGCACTGAATGCTCCACCGCAGACCTCTGCTACGCCTGTATAGACAGTCGTAACGTTTGGACTGACTGTTATTGTCGGTCCATATCCGGCAGGTGTTCCACCCGGAAAACCTCCTGTGTACCAGGTTATTCCACCCGGAACAAACCTTGTACTCTCATTATAGGCTTTCCAGTTTTTGTTGTTTCTTCCAGGATGAATAAAAGCTACTGTTCCCGTTGCATTTTGAACTCCTTGTGTCCCTCTGTTTTGCTGCCAGTTGCATGAATCTTTGACCTGGATGTTGTTTTCAATGATGCTGTTCTGTTCATTGATAACAATCTGAAACGTGCCAAATGTGGTTGTGCATCCATACATGGGGCAATTCAGCCAATAGATCACACATTTACGATCGGGCTCAGTTCCACTGGTATAATAGTAAATATTATTTCCTACGCCTCCTGCTCCTGGAAACCAATCCTGCCATGGAGCCATGATGCTATTTTTGGGGGAATTAGAGGAGGAATTGGGTAAAGTATCAGGAACATAATTATCCCATTGATTATTTGGTTGAGAAAAACTTATCCATCCATTTGACCCTACCCAGAACTCAGTATAATCGACATTCAAGAAACAAAAAGGGAAACCAATTTGAAATGGTCCTCCCCAGCAATCATCATGGCCGCTTGCCGTACAGTGATTTGGATGATCAAAACTGGTATCCAAGGCAACCCCACCGGAGAACGGCATCGGATTGTAGGGTATAGTGAGGAAGGTGTAGCTGCTTGTTCCATATCCTCCTCCGACAACAGTGGCATTGAGTGTTGCATAACCTCCAAGACAGATTGTAGTGTCATTGCTTACCGTAATGGATTGTGGGAATATTTCACCTGAAACGGATAAAAGAACGGACAAAAAGATAATCTTCAGGAATCTTTCACAAGAAAATCCTTTCCAGCTATGAACCGAAAGTAAATGTAAAAAGATTTCGATAGTATCAAGATTTAATTTACCTGATAAAATTAACTTATTTTTTGTTTGTAATAAGCTAAATAATGGTATTATTTATTGAATTTTTTAATTTTTCATTCAGGTAAATACCTGTATAGGAATCGCCAAAAGCGGCAAGTTGTTCTGGGGTTCCAGTAAAAACTACATTTCCTCCTTCTTCACCACCTTCTTTTCCAAGGTCGATTACCCAATCTGCAGATTTGATGACATCAAGGTTATGTTCGATAACAAGAACTGTGTGGCCATTATTTATAAGTGATTCAAAAGAGATCAGCAGCTTGTGAATATCATGGAAGTGCAACCCTGTTGTTGGTTCGTCGAAGATAAAGAGGGTTGGTTTCTCATTTGTTCCTTTTGTTAGAAAGAAAGCCAGTTTGATTCGTTGTGCTTCTCCGCCACTAAGCGTACTAGAAGATTGCCCCATACGAAGATATCCCAGTCCCACATCCTGTAATGGTTGTAGTCTTGCCAAAATCCTTTTTTCAGAAGCCGATTGTTTTTTACCGTTTTGGAAGAAATCAATAGCTTCATCTATTGTCATTTCCAAAATATCAACAATGGTCTTCTCATGGTACTTCACATCGAGAACTTCTTCCTTATACCTTTTACCTTTGCAGTTTTCGCAAGTCAGGTATAAATCTGCCATAAATTGCATTTCAATTTTCACCACACCTTCACCTTCACATTCTTCACACCGTCCCCCCTGAATGTTAAACGAAAAATATCCTGGTTTATAGCCTCTTACTCTTGAAAGTTGCTGATCGGCAAATAAGTTTCTGATTTCATCAAAAGCCTTTATATAAGTAGCGGGATTAGACCGGGAAGACCTTCCTATTGGGTTTTGGTCAACCAGTTCAACAGATCCGATCCGGTTATAATCTCCGGCCAACTGATCGAATTTTCCTGTTCGTTCAGCATATCCATCCAGTAGTTTTTTCAGAGATGGGTAAAGAATCCTCTTTACCAGGGAGGTCTTTCCTGAGCCACTTACTCCGGAGATAGCAGTAAAAATATTCAGTGGGATTTTAACGTTAAAATTTTTCAGGTTATTTTCCCTGGCACCTATGATCTCAATGAAATCCTTCCATTTTCTGCGGTGTGCTGATAATGGAATGTTCAACCGGTGACTGAGGTACTTTCCAGTCAGGCTTTCCTTGTCATTCAACATATCATCGAATGTGCCCTGGAAGATGATCTCTCCTCCGTTATGTCCTGCCAAAGGTCCAATATCGATGACCTGGTCGGCAGCATTGATGATCTCTTCATCATGTTCAACAACGATAACTGTATTTCCAAGATCCCTTAGCCCAATTAAAACTTTGATAAGCCGTTGCGTATCACGCGGATGAAGTCCTATGCTAGGTTCGTCGAGGATATACATTGATCCTGTCAGGTTACTGCCCAGCGATGTGGACAGGTTTATCCGTTGAGATTCACCTCCTGATAGTGTTGATGAAAGACGGTTGAGTGTGAGATAATCGAGTCCTACATCCGTTAAAAACTCAAGTCTCTTATTGATTTCTTTCAACAAGCGTTTCGAAACGGTCTTCTCAAATTCTGATAGTTCGAGGGTGCAGAAAAAATATTTCAGGTCGCCGATCGGCTCCATTACAAGTTCATTGATTGATTTACCACCGATTTTCACAAATCCCGCATCTTTACGCAAACGGGAACCTTTGCATTCGGGACAAAGTGTTTTTCCCCGGTAACGCGACATCATTACCCGATATTGCACTTTGTAATTCTGGCTTTCCACATACTCAAAAAAATCTTTTAACCCGTGAAAATATTTATTCCCTGACCAAAGCAACTCACGCTGTGCCGGCATCAGCTCATAGATAGGTTTATGAATTGGGAAATCGAATTTGTAAGCATTCATTACGAGTTCATTCTTCCATTCACTCATTTTTTCGCCCCGCCAGCATGCAATGGCTTCTTCAAAGACGGATAGATTTTTATTTGGAATAACAAGGTCTTCATCAATCCCGATCACGGTGCCAAACCCTTCACAGGTCTTACATGCCCCGAAAGGGTTATTGAAAGTGAATAGGTTTACTGAAGGCTCTTCAAAGTCGATGCCATCGGATTCAAACCGGTTTGAAAAGGAGATTCGTCTTGGCATTTCACCCGCAATCTCAACCATGCAATAGCCATGACTTTCATAATAAGCTGTCTGTACTGAATCGGCGATCCTGCCAGCCAGGTCATTATCGGCGTTTTGAATCGAAAAACGGTCAACCAGCAGGAAAATCTCTTCCTCTTTACATTTCAATTTCGGATTTATCTCATCAATGCGATATATCTTGTCATTTACCATAATCCTTGTAAAACCTTGCTGAAGAAGGATTTTGCATTTCGCATTCAGGTCGCCATTGTGATCGGAGAGTGGGATAGGGGAAAAGATACTTATCTTTGAATCCTCTTCTAATGTCATGATGTAATCTACTACATCAGTAATGGTGTCGCGCTTGACTTGGTTGCCGGAGACGGGAGAAATTGTTTTTCCAATCCTGGCAAATAATAGCTTCAGGTATTCGTAAACTTCAGTAGACGTCCCTACGGTTGACCTGGGGTTAGATGTATTGACTTTTTGTTCTATTGCAATGGCTGGAGAAATGCCTTTGATGTAATCAACATCGGGTTTGCTCATTCGCCCAAGAAACTGGCGTGCATAAGCAGAGAGACTTTCAACATAGCGTCTCTGACCATCGGCAAACAAAGTGTCAAATGCAAGAGAAGATTTCCCTGAGCCTGAAAGGCCGGTTATGACAATAAATTTATTTCGAGGAATAGCAAGTGAAATATTCTTAAGATTATTGACGCGTGCACCTTTAATAATGATAAAATCCTTGGGATCGAGTAAGTCAATGTTTTGAGTCATTTTTGTCAGTCATGCAAATAAAGTTGGCAAAATTAGACAGAAAATTTGCTTTTTACTTTTTTTTGTTTACTTTTGCGATTGTTAATGACAAATTATTACGAAATATCGTAATTTCGTATTCTAAACATAGGAGACCTGTTATCGAGAAAATATCTACTCTTTTTTGATTAAAAAAAGGAGGCAATATGAACGCCCAACCAGCAACCGACCAGGAACTGATTGGTAGATACTTAGCAGGAAACCAATCCAGCCTAGAAAAACTAATCCGTCGTCATAAGAATCGCATTTTTGCGTATATCCTTATGATAGTAAAAGAGAAAGAGCTTGCAGAAGATCTCTTTCAGGATACTTTCATCAAAGTAATTAATACCATACGCTCAGGTTCCTATAAAGAGGAGGGGAAGTTTATCCAGTGGGCGATGAGAATTGCTCATAACCTTATTATCGATCATTTCCGGAAAGCAAAAAGGATCCCAACGGTTGAGAACAGGGACGATTTTGATATTTTCGAGAAGGTTCGTATTCCTGTTGAGTCGATTGAAGAAAGGATCATTACAGAACAGATCCATAAGGATGTGAAGAAACTGATCGACTATTTACCAAAAGAGCAACGTGAAGTACTGGTCATGAGGCATTATGGCGATATGAGTTTCAAAGACATTGCTGAAGTGACCAATGTCAGCATAAATACGGCACTAGGCCGCATGCGTTATGCACTTATCAACTTGAGGAAATTGGTGGACGAAAAAAACATTATATTGTCTGTATAATGAACCCAAAACGGCTGGTATTTTTTATAGGAATGGTATCGGTTGTATTGATCAGTTAATTCTTTCCATTTCCTGGATTCGGAGAATTCCATCTTTCAGAACTATTTTTTATTATTGATAAAATATGACGGTTTTTTGTCCGTTATTTATTTATCGAAATATTATAAACCCTAAATCTGCCTATGAAGAAAACTTTAACCCTCTATCCACTCACATCGTATTCTTCCAGCAAAAAATCCGGAGCGAGATCCCGGAGATATCAACTACGAAAAAAAATGGAAAGAATCGGTGTTTCCCCAAGTGAACAGGTGATTAGGAACCTTCTGAACTATTCCAGTGCATTATCTGTTTTAAAGACAAGGGGAACAGGTTTTGTGAACCTGATGATGAATTAATAAAAAAGCCCGCTTTCGGCGGGCTTTTTTTATACTCTTTCTTCTCTGATACGGGCTTTCTTTCCACGTAATCCACGGAGGTAAAAAATTCTAGCTCTTCTGACCACACCTTTTTTATTCACGTCAATCTTTTCTATAAAGGGGGAAGAGATTGGGAAAATTCTTTCAACTCCAATGTTTCCCGATATCTTTCTCACTGTAAATGTTTCATTTATCCCTTTTCCCGAACGCTGTAAAACAACACCCTGGAAATTCTGGATACGCTCCTTGTTTCCTTCCTTGATTTTATATTGAACTGTGATGGTATCACCTGCTTTGAAAACGGAGTTTTCTTTCTTAGGAATGCAAGCTTCTTCAACAAACTTAATGGTCTCTGCACGATTCATAGATTCAACAATTATTTAATTGAGGTTTTGATTAAAAGAGTGCAAATATAGTAATTTTCTTAATCCACAAGCACCCGGAATGAAAATGTTTATGAGTTGAGCTGTTCTTCTTTTCTTTATTGCCATAAACAAGATCAACTTCATATTGACACCCCATGCATTTCGACTCGATTATTAAAATAAATTGTGTAAGTAATTAATAATATATTAACTTTGCTTACAATATGGGTATAAAAAGCAACAACATGAAAACGAAAAAAGAAATTCCCACAGCAGACAGAGTCGCGAATGCAATTCGTGAAGCTATTAACTATGGTAAGTTAAAACCAGGTTATAAGCTCAAAGAACGAGAAATTAAAGAAGAATACAAAATCAGCCAAATTCCGATAAGGGAAGCTTTAAAAGTACTGGAAGGTGAAGGATTATTAACTTACAAGGGATATGCAGGTTATACAATTCGAGAAGTCACACCTGATGAAATGATTGAACTATTTGACCTTTTGAAATTTCTCATGGTCAAGCTTCTTGACAGGGCTATCCCAAGGTACACAGAGATTACCTATTATCAGTTCAAATCCATCATCGCTGAGCTTGAGAAAACAAAAGAAGTGGATAAATGCATTGATTTTATTTTGAAGTTTGTAGATGAGGCATTTCAACCTGCTGGTTTACCGTTTTCTTGTAATCTGTCAAAACAAATACTGAATAAGAATATAATTAGTTTCCAAGGCGTGATAAATGCGGTTTTAAATGGAAAAATTCAGGTTACCGAGTTCATCCATTTTATCGATTTGTGCCAAAAGCATGAAATTGAAAGTGCCGTTAAATTCACATTGGAACAATTGGATTCTTTGATAGATATGGTCATCAAATTCAGGAGTGGAAATGGTGACTAAGTGTAAAATCAGAAAATACAATTGAAATACGCTCACAATTGGATTAACCGGTATAAATTGTTCAGCTATTACGGCTTTTTAACTTTCGTTCCCAGTTCTCTATATCTCCTTTAATGATTTGAAACATTGGGTGAGGGATTATGTTTGTTGTTTCTTTTAGTATTTCATATAAATGAAATTCCCGTTCTTTTAATTTGCAAAGTAAATGTTCGAATTCGAATATTATTTGTCCTTCACTAACTGAAAGGAATATGGGAATAATTGGTTTCCTAAATTTAGCCCTATCAAAAGTAAAATTCCTTAATACAGATTCATCATAAACATTGTTTAAGTATTGATTGATTGCGTAAAGTTGATTTTTTGAGCTTTTAAAGCGATCAAGTTGAGGATGATTACGATAGCCAACTGTTTTGCCTTCCAACACCTTTTTTGCTAAAAGAGATTCCCTCCAAAGTGCCACCAAGCCCTTTGAGTCAAGGTATTTTGGATGTATTGACCAGATTCTCATATCGATTATAAGACTGTAATACAAAGATACATTTTTTTGTTCCCTGACACTTTAAGCAGAAGTAAAGCTAGCTCGTTTCGGTACTCAGATAGTCTATCAAAGGGTGTTAATCGAAAGTAGATAGGGAGAAGGAGACAAGAAGGGCGGAGACAGAACGGAGACAAGGCGGACAGAAATCGGAGACAGGGCGGAGAAATTTCACTTAAATAAGCAATCGAAAGGAATGTGGAATTTCGAATTCATGAGAGTAGGTGCGTGAAATTTGTGGCTCAAATAATATTTAACGATAAAAATCATAAGGTTCCTTTTGAATTACTCAACCTGAATTAATACAACAAATATACAACAAAAAACCGAGATTTATGATGCTTCTCCTTCATAAAATACAAGAAAAAACAGACTGAAACTCAAACACCCTCGGGTACTTCATACACCGAGGGGTTGTTGAAGTTCAAACACACTTGGGTACTTCATTCACCGCGGGGTTTATGAATTGGTCACGATCAGGATTCAGTGATGGAAACCTTTGGAATTCAAAACCCTGCATCATCAAGCAAACCGGGTCTGCGTTGATGGGTACGTTCAATGGATTTTTCGTGTTTCCATTTAACAATTTCTCTATCATTTCCTGAAAGTAAAATATCAGGGACTTTCCAACCCCTGAAATCATATGGACGCGTATAGACTGGTGGTGCAATGAGGTTGTCCTGGAAGGAATCGGATAATGCTGAAGTTTCATCGTTCAAGACACCGGGCATTAGCCTGACCATGGCATCTGTAAGGACGGCTGCTGCCAGTTCGCCTCCTGAGAGGACATAGTTACCTATTGAAATTTCTCTTGTTATCAGATGTTCCCTGATCCTTTCATCGATGCCTTTATAATGCCCGCAAAGAAGGATAATGTTGTTTAGTTCAGATAGTTGATTCGCGACTTTTTGTGTAAGCAGTTCCCCATCGGGACTCAAATAAATCACCTCATCGTATTGTGTTCTCTCTTTCAGGATTTCAATACACCTGACTACAGGTTCAATCATCATCACCATACCAGCTCCGCCACCGAAAGGATAATCGTCGACTGTTTTATGTTTATTTGTGGAATAGTCGCGGATGTCGTGAAGACAAATTTTAACTACACCTTTTTCTTGTGCCCGTTTTATGATGGATTTGCTGAATGGACCTTCAAATATCCCCGGAAACAATGTAAGAATGTCTATTTGCATAATTCAGACGATTATGGAAAGACCATCATAAGCAAGGTGGATATTTTTTGGAAGCCGGCTATTCACTTCTTCGTGCAATCCGACAAAGTGGCTGAGATGCGTGAGGAAGGCTGCTTCTGGTTCGAGTTCCAGCAGAAGTTCGACTGCTTCCGAGACAGAAAAATGGGAGACATGTTTTGAATTTCTCAAAGCATTTAGCACGATAACTTTTGAGCCACGGATCTTCTCTTTCTCTTCAGATGAAATAGAGCTGGCATCGGTGATGTAAGTAAAATCACCGATACGGAATCCAAAAACCGGTAGTTTTTCATGCAGGACCTGGATGGGGATGAACTTAATCTCGTTTATCTTAAATGGCTCCTGGTCTATGAAGTGCATTGTCAACTGTGGTGCCCCGAAATAGCGGGATTCAGAAAAGATATAAGGAAATTCAATGCGTATGGCTTCCATCACTTGTTTCGTTCCATAGATATCGATCTTCTTGTTCAGCACATAATTGAATGCCCTTACATCATCAAGGCCTGCGATATGATCCCTATGCTCATGTGTGAATATTACGGCATCAAGGTTCATTACTTTTTCACGGAGCATCTGAATCCTAAAATCAGGGCCGCAATCGATGACGAAGGTGTTGTTGTGCACTTCCACCATCACCGAAGTTCTTAATCTCTTATCATGTTCATCTTCCGAAATACAGACAGGACAATCGCAAGTAATGACGGGAACTCCAATAGAGGTACCCGTACCTAAGAATGTCACCCTGATATTGTTTTTAAAATTTTCTTTCACGATCATCCTTCTTTATCATCATCTGTTTCAGAAGATCAGTTCATCAACCTGGTCTCTGTCAATTTTTAGTTGTTTCTGCATTTCTTCCGGGGTGCTGAATGGTTTTTCTTCACGGATGAACTTATGGAAGTAAACTATGGCACTCGACCCGGAAAGTGTTTCCGGCGTTTCAAACAAATAAAAGTCTACCACAGCTTCGATGGAAGATTCTCCCCGTTTTTTAATAAAGCACATACCCCTGTATATTTTATTTTCGTCTTTTACACTAACAGCATAGACTCCATTCGGAGGGAGCAGTTTACTTTCTTCTTCAATCTTTACACTAAAACTCGGGAAGCCAATTGCTCGAAGCTTTTGGTTGATTTCCTGAATGAGGCCCATGATAATATAATGGTGATCGAGGTAAGCATTGGCTTTTTGAATATTTCCTTCCAGTAAAGCTTTCCGGATTTTAGTAGAACTGACCGTTTCGTTATAAATATCCTGTTCAGGGATTTCTTCGACATCAAATCCATATTCTTTCCCCAATTGTCTCAGTTCTTCATAATCCCCTTCCCGGTTATGACCAAAATGATGATTAAAACCAATGACAATTTTACGTGCATGAATTTTATTCAAAAGAATATTCTTAACAAAATCTACTGCAGTGATCCTGGAAAATTCGAGGGTAAAATCGACTATGACAAGGTTGTCTAACCCGGCTTTTTGCAATAACTCAATTTTTTCCCGTTGCGAATTTATCAGGTAAAGGTCTTTTCCGGCAGTATCGGGATATAATACTTTGCGTGGGTGAGGATGGAATGTAATAAGCACGGTTTCTCCCCCAGTTTCATCAGCAAGCTTTCTCAATCTCTGAAGTATTACTTTGTGACCGACATGGACCCCGTCAAACGATCCGGTAGTTACGACGGCATTGTGAATGGAGTCGGCTTCGTCAAAATTCCTGAATATTCTCAATTCTTTTTCTATTTAAATCGTTCATCGTTCTTCTTGGCAAAGAATGCTACCTTCTCAAGAGAGGTAATCATGTCATATTCTTCAAGGTAGACATAGGGAGAGACGTTCAATGGTTTCGGAGAGTAATTCAGTATGCCTTTAATACCTGCGAGAACAAGCGTCTCTGCAATTGCAGGAGCATGTTCTGCGGGTACGGTTATTATTCCAATGGTTATGTTTTCTTTCTTCATGATCTCCGATATACGATCGATGTGATAACAAGGTACTCCGTCATAAATCCTGTCATTTTTTTCAGGATTGACATCGAAAACTGCTACGATCGTTAGTTTTGTACGTTTCCCTTTGAAGTAACTGATAAATGCTTTACCCAGATTTCCCAATCCGATCACTGCAACTTTTTGCCCTTTATCCGTATCAATAATGTTTCCAATCATATCGATCAGTTCCTTAATATCATATCCCTTGCGAAGGTTCCCTGAATATCCGATCAGCATTAGGTCACGTCTCACCTGAACGGGAGTTATATGCAGCATCTGAGCGATCTCATGAGAAAACACATGGGTTTTTTCCTTGCTTAAGATAAGCAATAATGCCCTTCTGTATTGGCTCAAACGTTCAACGGTTTTGTGTGGTAGATGTTTTATGAACATGCCTTTTCAATTGGAAGTGAAACAATAAATGTACTGCCCTGGTCGGGAATACTGGTGACTTCGATGGACCCTCTATAGTTCTCGGCTAGTTTTTTGACGATCGTTAATCCCAGCCCACTACCCGTAATGTTTTTTGTCTTTTCATTTTTAATTCTTACAAAATCCTGGAAGAGCTTCCCCATCTCAGCTTCAGTCATTCCGATTCCGGAATCAACTACCTTGATTATTATTGATGCGACTGTTTCCTCTATGAAAATATCGACGCACCCACTTGCTTTATTGTATTTAATTGCATTGGAGATCAGGTTGTTGAAGATGATATCCAATTCATTGGGGTCGGCTTTCATCATCAATTGAGCCGGGGCATGCAGTTTGATTTGAATATCGCGTTGAATAGAATAGGGTTGAATAACATCCATGGCGGTCCGGACGGCCTGAACAAGATCAGTATCAACTATGTTTCTTTGTGACTTGCCACTTTCCACTTTTGTCAGGTCAAGCAGGTCAAGAATCAACGTCCGCATTCCATGTACGCGTTCGAGAGAACGGTCAAATATTGCATTATAATCTTCGATTTTATCACCAAGTTGATGTTCCCGTGCCATTTTAAGATACCCCTCGATGGCATTCAGAGGCGCTTTTAGTTCATGAGATAAAACCGAGAGGAACTGAAACCTGATCTGCTTACCCGTGTCTTTCAGGGTAGCAGTCATCTTTTTCAGGAAGATCTTCTTTGTGATATTCTCAATGGATGATCTTAATTCCTGTGGAGTGAATGGTTTCGGGATAAAATCAGAAGCCCCATCACTTGTGGCTTTTACTGCCAACTCCAATGATGCATAAGAAGTGATCATCACCACGATGATGTTGTACTGCTTCTTGCGGACATATTCCAGTACTTCGATACCCTGGATTCCCGGTAGTTTATTATCCAGTAATAGGATATCCGGCCTGTTATTTTCAATGATCTCTATTCCCTCTTCTCCGGTAGGAGCTTCAAAAACTGCGAAATTAAAAGCCTCTTCCATGAAAGGATAGTCAACCCGGAAATTTCGCAGGATACGGCTTACACCACTGCGAATGCCAGGTTCATCATCTACGACCAGTATTTTTAGTGTTGACATGGTTAGATTCTGAGTTCAAAAATAGGAGAAAATAAAATTCTATTTAGCGTTGTTTTGTTTTTCTGCTAATAACCGATCAATTTCATTTTTCAACACATCAGTACGGATACCTTTTTCAAGAAAGAGATCTGCTTTTATCCATTTGCGGTTATTCTCATCCTGGATATCAAAGGTGATGCCCGTCTCGGCAGCAACGGCGGTTGAAATAATTACAGGTACGTCAGGATATTTCTTTTTGATCTTATAGCTGAGAATAAATCCGCTGTCCTCATTTTCCATCATGAGGTCGAGCAGGGCAAGATCCGGTTTTGTCTTTTCCAGGATCAATTCAGCCTCTCGCTGACTATCGGCTGTGATGGTAATGAAACCAATCTGCTCCAGTTTCATTTTCATTTGAAACAGATAATCAATATCATCATCTACAATCAGAATTGTACTCTTCAAAGTGGTCATTATAATGAAAGATTAAAAAAATTAAAAAATTGATAGGTAACATATCCTATTTTACTATTCATTATTGTTTTTAGTCCATATTTCTTGGAATAACGATACGGAATGTCGTTCCAGTTGCACCTTTTGCAGGGTCGGTATTGGATTTAATTTCAATTTTCCCTTTGTGCATTTTCACGATGCCATAGATAAGTGGCAATCCCAGTCCTGTTCCTTTCCCCATTTCCTTGGTTGTGAAAAACGGCGTAAAAATCTTACTCATGTTCTCTTCTGATATACCGGTCCCGGTGTCTGAAACGATGAAAATTATATCCATTTTATTACCTTCAACACCCACATGCAATTCTCCTCCAAATGGCATGGCTTCAATTGCATTTTTCTCCATGTTTGTGAGTACCTGCATCATCTGATCGATGTCGAGTTTTGCAATAGGGTCATCGATGTGGGGTTCAAATTTCACCGTTATGTTATTTGGTTTAATGATGGAGTTTAAACTGTGCTGAGTGAATTGGATAACATCTGTCTCAGTAAGGTTGACCTGGTTTTTTCGTGCAAAATTCAACAATCCGCTAACGATCTTTTTGCACCGTTCGGCCTGTTCCACAATAAGACGAAGGTCTTCGCGGATGGATTCGCCTTCAGGGGCTTCATCCATAAGGATGTTAGAATACATGGTGATTACGCCTAAAGGGTTGTTCAGTTCATGGGCAATACCAGCCGATAGTTGTCCCATGTGAGCCAATTTTTCCGATTGTTTAAGGGCGGCCTTTGCAGTTGCAAGTTTTTCGTTCGAGATGTTCAGGTTTTTTATTGAATCATGGAGTTTTTCGATGGAATAGGGGAGGCACATCTCTGTTTCCGCCAGTCCTTTTACAATTGCGATGGCATGTTCGACACAAGTATCATAACCACAAGCCCCACAATTCAGGTGGTCTTTAGCTGTGAATTTTCCCATGTTTTCAAGGGCATCCTGGATCTCATCTCCTGAAGGGATTTCGAATCTCCGGTCTTCTGGTTCAAAATGCTGCATGAGAGGAATCTTCGAATATTCTGCTAAATTTTTTTCCCATTGTTCCTGATCCAGGTTGTCGAGTTTCTGTCTAACATATTTGCCGACAGCAGCACTTCTAGCATATTTTTTTCCACCAGGAGATGTTCCTGGTCCCATGATACACCCTTCGCAACAAAGTAGTTCAAGATGTTTATTACGAATGAGGCCTTCCTCAAATTCCTTAATGGCTTCTTTGAAATTTACCCGTCCATCAGCAATTACTGTACGTTCTTCAGGGATATCTTCTTTACTGTTTGTCGTTAAGAAAAGCCCCCTTGTGATAGGAAAAACTGCGCCTTTGCCTCCTTCAGGAGGATCAAAATCTTTTGGTTCACTATTTCCGGTATTTATTCCCGACTGTTGAAGCATCTCCCTCAACTCAAGGAATGTGATCACTTCATCCGTTTCAGCAGTTTCTGCTTTCTTTGCAAAACATGGGCCTATGAAAACAATTTTAACATCAGCACCATATTTTTCACGGACGATGCGTGTCATGGCTACCATAGGCGAAATAATTGGTGCTAGAGACCCGACTAGATCAGGATGGTAATGACGGATAAAATAGGTTACAGCCGGACAATCTGATGAAATATCACCAGTGTAATCTGCTGACGTTATTCTTTTTTCATATTCTTTTGCCACCACATCTGCACCGAAAGAAACTTCTGTGACGTAGTCGAACCCCAATTTCCGGATCATCCCGACCAATGAACGGTGGTCTTTTATTTCGTTGAATTCTGCGGGAAAACTAGGTGCCACACAGGCGGCCACCTTGTGGCCTGAACTTAATAATTTATATACTTCATCAACTGAACGAAGGGAGACTTTTGCTCCCTGGCTGCAAACCTTCACACAGTTTCCGCAACCAATGCAACGATCGTTGATCACTTCTGCCTGACCGTTGATGATCTTGATCGCCTTGACAGGACATTCGCGCAAACATGTATAGCAAACCCGGCAACGGTCCTTTATGGTGAAAACAAGTTGAGTTCTAAATGATTGACTCATTGGTTATGTCCTTCTGTTTGGTACTTTTATCCTATCACTTCCGGCATTTTTATGAATTCCTGGATGGATGGATTTCTGTGTGCTACTTTTATCATTTCTTCTTCATCTGCATCATAAAGGGCTTTCATCCTTGATTTCAATGCTTTCTCATCAGTTCCCAATCGCTGCCCTCCACCGTTGATACAACCAAATGGGCAAGCCATCACTTCCACCATTTGGAATTCAACCTTGCCACTTTCAATTTCTTCCAGAAGCTGACGGGCAGCAGCCAGCCCGCTGACAGCAGCAAATCCATATGTGCTTTTTCCAATCTTTATCCTTGCTTCTTTCCGATTCTTCAATCCCCTTAGCTCATTAATTTTAACCGGAGAGAGCTCCTGACCGGTCATCTGGTAAAAGAAAGTACGGATAACCGCTTCGGATTCTCCACCGGCAATTCCTGATAATCTACCGGCTGATCCCCTGACACCAAATCCAAGTTCTGTATTCTCAGATTCCAATGTGTTGAAATCAATTCCGAAGAGCCTGATAATCCGAATCATTTCGCGGGTAGTCAGCACAGCATCAATATTTTGATGGTCTTTTTCTTCTATTGAAGCTTCGTGTTTTTTTGAAGTACAGGGCATAACCGCAACAGAAAAGATTTTTTCTTTCGCAATATTCATCCGCTGTGCATAATGATCTTTAATCCATGTTCCCATAATCTGCATTGGGCTTTTGGAGATGACTAGATGTTTTTTTAGTTCTGGTTTATATTCTTCAATAAATTTAACCCATGATGGACAGCAACTATTAAACAGCGGCATTTTTTCTTTGTCTTTTACTCGTTGGGTAAGTTGTTGCGAAATTCCCAGAATCATCATGTCGACACTTGCTGATGTATCAAAAACCTGAAGGAATCCCATCTTTCTTAAGGCGGCACCGAGAAGATTCTGAATATCTCTTCCCCCTTTAATTCCAAGATCTTCAGCAATTGAGCCCTGCACTCCTGGTGAGATTTGAATGACAGGGAAAAAATTTGGGTTATTCAGGGCATCGATAACGGCAGAATAACTATTTTTCTCTTTCAACGCAGCAGTGGGACAGACCATGATACATTGTCCGCATTTTACACATGCCTGGGTGTTTAATCCTTTATTATAACTAGTACCAATTGAACTTTTGCTTCCTCTGCCAATGATTTCAATGGCGCTCATGCCGATAATCTCATCACAGACCCTGATACATCGACCGCACAATATACATTTGGCAGGGTCCCTTTCGATAGAGGAGCATGTACGGTCAATCATGATGGATGGTTTTCTTGTACGATAGCGGCGCTCCTTGATATTGAGTTCTGTTGCAAGATCCTGAAGCTCACAATTGCCTGAACGCTCGCAATAGAGGCAATCATCCGGATGGTTGGCTAGTAACAATTCGACAATTGTTCTCCTGGCTTTCATGACGCGCGGTGAGTGAGTATGGATTTTCATCCATTCTTCCACCTGATGCGAACAGGATGTTACCAGGCCTGTCAATCCTTCCACCTCAACAACACACATACGGCAGGCACCTGTTGGTGAAAATCCGGAGAGGTGACACAATGTAGGTACCCTAATTCCTGTTCTGTTTAAAATGGCAAGAATGGTTTCTCCTCTCCTGGCAGTGACGGTCTGGCCGTTTATTTCAACAGTAAAAATCATGAGCCGGGTTATTTTACAATGATCGCATTAAATTTGCATACTTCGAAGCAGATTCCGCATCCGTTGCATTTGTTCTCCACAATGAAGTGTGGTATTTTAGCCACACCGATGATTGCATTTTCAGGGCATTTCTTCTGACATACATTACATCCGTTACAGGCATCAACTTCAATATAAAATGTTCGCATATCCCTGCAAACGGATGCGGAACAACGACGGTCGAAAATGTGTTCTTCAAATTCTTCCCGAAACCATTTCAGGGAACTCAGCAATGGATTCGCAGAATGTTGTCCAAGCCCACAGAGGGAAGTGTCGTGAAGTACTTCTGCAAGATTTTCCAATTGCACAACACCCTTAAACCTTTCCAGTGTCTCATGGGTGGATTCTTCCCTGGGTCTTTTGGTTATTCCTTCCAGAATTTCGAGCATCCTTTTCGTTCCCTCTCTGCATGGAATACACTTTCCACAGCTTTCCTTTTGAAGGAACTCCATGAAATAACGTGAAAGATCTACCATACACACGGTCTCATCTAGAACTGACAATCCTCCAGACCCGATCACAGCACCAATTTCCTCTAGGGATTCATAGCCGATTTCCACATCCAGGTTTGATGCAGGAATGCAGACACCGGAAGGCCCACCGATCTGTATGGCCTTTAATTTTTTACCTCCTTTAATACCGCCCCCGATATGATTGATGATATCGGAAAGTTTTGTTCCCATCGGGACTTCAATACAACCAGAATTCTGAATGTTTCCTGTAATTGAAAACAACTTGGTGCCTTTGCTTGTTTTAGAGCCAATCCCCTTAAACCAGGAAGGTCCATTCTCAAGAATAACAGGAATATTGGCAAGAGTTTCAACATTATTCACAATTGTGGGTTGGCCAAATAATCCGGATTCGGCAGGATAGGGAGGTTTTGCCCAGGGTGTTCCCCTTTTCCCTTCCAAGCTTCGAATAAGCGCTGTTTCTTCGCCACAAACAAAGGCACCTGCACTCTGGCGGATGGAAATATTCAGATTATACCCGCTACCAAAAATATCTTGTCCTAGGATCTCATATTCCTTTGCCTGTTTTATGGCTTCTTCAAGAATATTCAACGCACGTGGATAATCAGAGCGAATATAAATATATGCATAACTGGCACCGATGGCATAAGAGGCAATAGCAATACCTTCAAGTAAACGATGGGGATCACCTTCCAGAATTGCCCGGTCCATGAAGGCACCAGGATCACTTTCCTCGGCGTTGCAAATCAAATATTTTTGGTCACCGGCAGTTGTCAAAGTCACCTTCCATTTCTTTCCAGTGGAAAATCCGCCACCACCACGACCTTTTAATTCACTAAGCTCAACAATGTCACAAACTTTTTCAGGAGTATAACTAAGAATGGTTTTATAAAAAGATTTATAGCCACCTCTTGCAATTGCATCATGAATCGAAAATGGCGAAACAAACCCTGAGTTTTTAAGAATTATTTTTTGTTGCAAAGAAAAAAAAGGAATCTGATCAATAAATTGGACATTGGTCCAGGTTTCGGATGGTACTGATTTATATTGACCAAGAACATGATCTTCATTCACATTCCTATTAAAAATGCCAGATAAAATATCTTCAACATTTTCTTCCGTTACTTTCCGGAAGGAGATCCTTGCTTTGCCTGGGAGATGGACATCAACTATTGGCTCTTCGGAACAAAAGCCAATGCATCCACACTCAACAATTCGTGCAATTATTTTATTGTTTTCCAGAAATTTTCGTATTGCAAGCAATGTTGGTAAAGCCCCTGCAGTCATCCCGCACGAACCAGTACCAATATAGATGACCGGAGATGTCACTTTTTCCCTCTTCAATAAACTGACTTGTTCCAGTTCTTCCTTCAGAAACTCACCTGTCAGATTTTTCAGTACCTTTTCCAATAGAAAGGTTTTCTCTTCTGCTTGGGTGTTCATTGATTCAGCTATTAGCATTTTTAATTCTGGAAAGTTCCTGAAAGAGCTTTTCAATTGTCAGGTTCCCAATTGTCGTGCCATTAATGACCATAACCGGGGCGTTACTGCAAGCACCGAGACAATAAACGACTTCGAAACTGAATTTTCCATCTTTTGTAGTATTTCCAGCTTTAATTTGCAGAATTTTCTCGATCTCAGACTTGAAGGTAGTCGATCGAAAAATATGACAGGCTGTTCCTTGACAAATCTGGATGTGAAAACGTCCCTTATTTCCAAACCTGAATTGATCATAAAAAGAAGCAACTCCGTAGATTTTATTTAACGGAATTTTCATATGCCGGCTTACTTCATGAACAGCATTATCAGAAAGATGTCCTGCTTTTTTCTGAATCTCTTGTAATAAAGGGATCAGGTTATCTTTTTTTCCAGCCGGGTACTTCCGAATGATGTTTTCAACCTCTTCTTCCATAAACAAGTTTATGTTAAATCTGTTTCTCTCTACAAAAATAGAGAAATAATCTTTGTAATGAACAATTTATTTGTGAATAATTTAGCATTGTTAATAAATAAACAGCTGACAAAATTTACATCCTTTTCAGATTAATCGTGAAAAGTGATTATATTTTTCATTATTTTTGCTCATGAGGCATAGGTTTTTAGAATCCAGATTTGAAAAATGACAGCCCCCCTTTTTGAAATACAAGCGGTTGATTGTATACGTTGTTATGCCTGTGTGCGCATTTGTCCGGTGAAAGCCATTAAAGTCGACTCAAATACAGAGGTTCCTTCAATTATTCCAGAACGTTGCATTGGATGTGGGAGTTGTTTCAGGAATTGTTCCCCCTTTGCGATTACTTATCGTAGTTCAATCGATGAAATAAAGATGCTTCTTAATTCAGGGGAGAAAATAGCTGCGATCTGCGACCCTACTATTTCAGGAGAATTCAATGATATTACAGATTACCGGAAGTTTGTGGAAATGATAAGACAGTTGGGATTTACCTATGTCAGCGAAGTCTCTTTTGGTGTTGATCTTGTGGCTGATCAGTATAAAAAATTATTTGAGGATTTCAATGGGAAATACTACATTATGGCAAACTGTCCGGCAGTAGTATTCTTCATCGAAAAATTCTATCCTGAACTAATCAATAATCTGGCCCCTATCGTTAGTCCAATGATAGCAACTACAAAATCAGTTAGAAAAAAGTACGGTAAAGATGTAAAAGTTGTTTTTATTGGTCCATGTATTGCCGCCAAAGATGAAGCCCTTCGTTTTAAAGGTGAATCGAAAGTAGATTCTGTCCTTACTTTTGTTGAATTGCGACAACTATTTAATGAATTCAACATCCGTGAGAGCCAGCTAGAGTTTTCCGAGTTTGATCCTCCTTTTGGGAACAAAGGGTCGCTTTATCCGCTTAGCGAAGGTATTATACAGGCAGCAGGCCTGAGTCAGGATCTGCTAACCGGCAGAATCATTACTACCGAAGGAAGGAATAACATGCTGGATGCTATTAAAGAATTTGATTCCCGCATTGATATGATCCAGCGACATTTCAATCTATTTTATAATGAAGGATGTTTGATGGGGCCAGGGACTTCCGTGGGTGGTGAAAAGTTCCTAAGAAGGACACTGGTTACTGATTATGCAAAAAAACGTTTGGAGCAAATTGATTTAAGTATATGGGAAAAGGAGATAAATGAATATAGCTCGTTAGATCTTTCACGTCAATATTTAGAGGATGACCAGAGACTGGCTGAACCTTCTGAAGAAAGTGTAAAAGAGATACTTCAGACGATCGGAAAGGAAAATCAGTTTGAAAATGATATAGGTTGTGAATCTTGTGGTTATACTTCCTGTCGTGATTTTGCCATTGCCATTGCACAAGGATTGGCCACAACAGACATGTGTCACATATATAGCACTCAAAATCGTCAGGAGTATATTAAATCATTGCGAACTGCAAATGATAAACTAGCCAAAGCACAGGCTGCGTTGAAGAATTCTGAAGAGAAAGCCAAACATGAACAAGAGGCTGAAAAAGAAGCGAGTGAAACCATGTCGGCGACACTTCAAAAGCTAGTTTCCGGGGTTGTTATTGTTGATGAAAATTTGAAGGTCTTGCAATCGAACAAAGCATTTATTCACATTCTTGGTGAAGATGCAGCAATGGTCGACGAAGTCATCCCAGGACTCGTTGGCGCCGATTTAAAATCATTGCTCCCTGTAAATTTTTACAAGTTATTCTCTTATGTCCTGACCTCTGATGAAGAAATCGTGAGTAAGGATATTCAATATGGTGAGAACCTGTTGAGTGTTTCTATATTTCCAATCCTGAAAAATAAATATGTAGGAGGAATTCTGAGGGATATGTACACGCCGGAGGTCAGGAAAGAACAGATACTGAGAAGACTTACAGAAGCCATTGATGAAAATTTCGATATGGTTCAAAAGATTGCATATCTTCTCGGCGAAGGTGCAGCAAAGACAGAAAAAATTCTTAAAACAGTGATTGAATCACATCAATCTCCACCAAAAAAGTAATTCTTCTTTGGAAGAAAATTTTTACATAGAGATCAATTGTCAGCAAAAAAACCATAGCGAAGAAAGGGTCTGCGGTGATGTATTTCTTTCAAAGAGAATAAAAGAAGAAGGCCGTTTTATTCTTGTTCTTTCTGATGGACTTGGTCATGGGATTAAGGCAAATCTTCTGGCTATCCTGACTTCTACACTGGCGGCAAGTTTTACGGAAGAAAGGCAGAGTATTGGACGGATTGCAGATACCATCATGAATACTCTTCCATTTGATGAAGTAAAACACCTGAACTATTCCACATTTACCATCTTGGAAATTGATGGGGAAGGTGAGGCCAGTATCCTTGAATTTGAAAACCCAAAGACCATTATCTTTCGTGGAGGAAGAATTTTTGAACCAATCTGGAATGTAATCGTTCTCGAAACTGGAAAAAATCAGGGGAGGGAGATCCTATCGGCTAATTTCTGCCCTCAGAAAGAGGATCGCATCGTATTTTGTACAGATGGCGTCGTACAGTCCGGCCTGGGAAGTGAATCGTTCCCAACTGGCTGGGGTCAAGAAAATTTTGAGAAATTTGTACTTGAGTTGATAAAGGAAGAGCATGATATTTCAGCAGCTAAACTGGCGGGAAGGGTGATCAATAAAGCCAATCTCAATGATCAGTTTTTCCCTAAAGATGATATGAGTTGTGTGGTTGTTTATTTCCGTCAACCCAGGAAGCTCATGATCTGCACTGGTCCTCCGCAAGATGAAGAAAGTGATGCTGAATTTGCAGCTCTTCTTGAATCTTTTTCAGGCAAGAAGATTATTTGCGGTGCCACAACATCCGACATCATTTCAAGGGAATGGAAGAAGGATATTGTTGATTCTCCTGTGATTACTGACCCGGAGTTACCACCGGTTTCTCATATGGGTGGTGTGGAATTGATCACTGAAGGAATCCTAACACTAAGCAAAGTCAATGAGATTTTGAAGGTATACAACCAATCTGCAAAGCTGGGAAAAGGACCCGCAGATGAGATTGTAAAACTGATACTTGATTCTGATGAAATTCATTTTATTGCCGGAACAAAGATTAATGTGGCGCACCAGGATCCTGATTTGCCGGTCGACCTTGAACTACGACGCACGGTAGTACACCGTATTACTCGTGTTCTCGAAGAGAAATTCCTAAAAGAGGTTTCAATGAAATTCTTTTGATTTATCATTTAGAACCAAGGATCTGATGATTTTGTTGTTGATTTGAAATCAAATATTATTTGGATAGCAGCTTAAGTGAAGTTCTTTGAGCTAAAGGTTTATTGATGATTACAATGGTCTTTCCTTTTTTATTGATAAATTCTATTGTTCCATGGAGTAGGTTTATCCGGTTCCGCATATTTTCGATCCCTGTTCCCGTCAGATGCAAATCGTCATTAATAATAGTGTATCCTTTGCCATTATCAGCATAAATTATCTTTAGTTCCTGGTCCGTGAGCTTTAGTTCAATCTTGACTTTTGATGCTTCTGAATGTTTAATGGTATTATTGACAAGCTCAGTCACAATCCTGTAAAGATGTAATTCTGATTCTTTCCGGAGTCGATACCCTTTCAGGTTGCTTTTTATGTTAAATTTTATCTGGCATGCAATTGCCATTCTATTTATAAAGGAATTGATGGCGGTTTCCAACCCATAACTTTCAACCAAACTGGGCATTATATTGTTTGCTACAGTTCTTATTTTATCAATGCCTTCCATTAATAATTGGTCACAAACAGCCAGAAGTTCAGTTTTCTCTTTAGCCGAGCTGACTTTCCCAAGAAGACTCAACTGAATTTTGATAGCAGAAAGGGTCGGTCCAAGGTCATCATGAAGATCACTGGCAAAGCGCCGCCGGTCTCTCTCTTCAGTTTCAAGGATTTTGCTTATGATCAGTTGCTCCATATTCCTTTTGTCAGTTATGTCTACACCTATTTCAAGAACAAGCGGTTGATCCTGATCACCTTCATATTTAAAATCAGAAATCTCGTAGGTGCGATCATTCTGGCAAACAGCTTCCCAATGAAATTCCTGATGGCTATCAAATACTTTTTTTGCCTTGCAATTATCACAGATTTGTGATCTTCCAAAGAATACCTCGTAGCATTTTTGATTTCCCGGTTCACCGAAATATTCTGTGAAATTCTTGTTTGTGTAAATAATCTCCTGGTCAAGAGTAATCAAAGCTACATATGCTGGGATCTTATTCAGAAGATCCTGAAATTTTTGCTTCTCAGCATCCAGATCCATCAAGGTTTTTTGTAGCTGAGCAGTACGTTGCTCTACTTTCAGTTCAAGGTCTTCTCGTGCTTGTTTTAATTCGAGATTCACTCTGATCGTTTTAATTCCATATGCAAGATCATGCGCCAGTTTCGTCAGTAGCTCCTGCTCATTTTCTGAAAAAGGATCTGCCACTTTTGAATAAATCATCATGGCGCCAAATGGTTCTTCGTCCATTAACAAAGGAAACGAAATTGAAGAAGAATAACCTCTTTTCAAAGCCTCCTCTCTCCATGGTTCAAAATCTGGGTCCGTTAGAATATCCTTACAAAGAACCATTTTACCTGTTCGGATTGCAGTTCCCGTTGGCCCCCGACCCCTTGGAGTATCAGCCCATGAGATTTTTAATGATTTCAGATAATTCTCTTCGAAACCGGCTGAAGCAACCGGCTTTACACTCTTTTCCTCATCAAATTGTTTATAACCGATCCATACCATTGCATGACCACAATCTTCGATAATAATTTTACACACTTGCTCCAGGAAATTCTGTTCATCAGTTGCATGGATCATCAGGAGACTGCTTTTTTGCATAGCCCTCAGAGTACGGATCAACTGTTGTAACATCTGCTCGTATTTCTGTTGTTTAGAAATATTTGTCATAATCCAGATCATTAACTGTTAATTATTTCCCAAGAAAAAATTTCAAAATCGGGTAAAGTTAGTCATATTTTGAATGAACAAATTCATGTTAGTTTCATGAATTCAGGGAACTTCTATTTAAGAAATCACCCGTGTAATCTAAGACTACACGGGTGATTTCATCAAGTATTAACCAAAAACACAACCTAGTTGCGATATTCTGCAACTATATCTTTCACTCCATCAGGAGATACACGTCCGAAAACTTTATCACCAACAGTCACAACAGGTGCGAGACCGCAAGCACCAACGCAACGGAGACAACTCAGGGAAAATTTACCATCAGGGCTGGTTTCGCCAACCTGAATATTTAATATACGTTTGAATTCTTCGAGAACTTTATCTGCTCCACGTACATAACATGCAGTACCAAGACAAATTGAAATAGGGTGTTCCCCTTTAGGTGTCATTGTAAAGAATGAATAAAAAGTGACGACCCCATAAACCTGAGCGACTGATACGTTTAGTTCCTTTGCAATGACTTCCTGTACTTCGGCTGGCAAGTATCCAAAAAGCCCTTGCGCTTGATGCAATACATTGATCAGTTCTCCTTTTTCATTATTAAAGGACTTGCAAACATCTTTCAGTTCCTGCAGTTTTTTTTCCGGTAATTTTATCTTTGCCATTTTAATCGGTGTTACAATAAAGGTTGAAAAAACATCACGCGTCACGCGTTACGCCTCACGAATTTATTCTTCAACGAAAACGCTTGCACTCTTGTCAAAATATTTTGTATGAAGCAAATGATGTGATTTCTCTCCCAGTGGTTTTCCTAAAAATTCTTGATAAAGTTCAATTATGTATGGATTTTTATGGGATAATCTGATGGCTTTTCCTGCGTCTTCCCTGTAGAGTGCAGAAGCCCTTTTTTTCAGGATCTCTGAATCTCCATGATGGTAAGGCTGTCCGCCACCACCAATACAACCTCCCGGGCAGGCCATAATTTCAATAGCATGGAAATGACTACGGCCTTCTTTGATATCTTCAAGAAGCTTCCTGGCATTTCCAAGTCCATGTGCAATGCCTATATTGATCGGTAAACCATCAAAATCAATTGTAGCATGACGGATATTTTCAAAGCCCCTCAATTCTTTGAAGTCGACCTTTTCCAGTTTTTTTCCTGTAAAAAGTTCATAGGCAGTACGACAGGCAGCTTCAATTACACCTCCAGTAGTACCGAAAATAACACCTGCACCGGTAGATTCACCTAATGGCTGATCGAAACTCTCTTCCGGTAAAGCGTCGAAGTCAATATTTGCAGATTTTATCAGGTGAGCCAATTCACGGGTAGAGAGTGAATAATTTACGTCTGGATCGCCGTTGACCTTAAATTCTTCTCTCTGACATTCATATTTTTTTGCAAGGCAAGGCATGATAGATACCACGATCATGTTTTTCCTGTCAATTCCAAGTTTCTTTGCAAAATATTCTTTGGCAATTGGTCCAAACATTTGCTGTGGAGATTTTGCCGTTGATGGAATATCTCTTAGTTCAGGAAAATAATGTTCGAAAAAATTAACCCAGCCTGGGCAACAAGATGTCAGCATGGGTAGCTTGACAGTTTTATCACCCTTGAGGTAACGGGAAAGACGGTCGAGTAGCTCACTTCCTTCTTCCATGATAGTCAAGTCGGCAGCAAAATCAGTGTCGAACACGTAGTCAAATCCTAGTCTTCTAAGTGCTGCGGCCATCTTTCCCGTTACGAGGGTGCCTGGCGCAAGGCCAAATTCTTCGCCTAATGCAGCGCGGACGGCAGGTGCTGTTTGAACAACAACAGTTTTAGTAGGGTCAGCAAGGGCATTGATGACATTGCGTGAGTGGTCAACTTCGGTTAGGGCACCAGTGGGGCAAACAGATACACATTGTCCACAGTAAGTACAGGTAGATTTCTCGAGATTCATTTCGAATGCCGGAGCCACTACTGCCATAAAACCTCTGTTGACGGCAGATAACGCACCTACCGTCTGAACTTCATTACACATCATCTCACACCTGCGACACATGATACATTTATCAATGTCGCGGATGATCGCAGGGGATGTGTCCTTGCGATAAGTGGATTGTTCGCCGGTATAAGGAAGTTCACGAACACCGAGTTGCTGTGCCATGCTCTGTAATTCACAGTTCCCGTTTTTGGCACAGGTCAGACATTCAGCCGGGTGATCAGAAAGGATCAGTTCCAGAACGGTTCTTCTTGCATTCAGAACCCTGATATTGTGGGTACTCACCACCATTCCATTTTCCACTTTGGTCGTACATGCTGGTGCAAGATTTCTTCGTCCTTTTACCTCAACGACACATATGCGGCATCCTCCTGGTTTGTTTTCAATATTCAAATCCTTCAGTTCAAAATAACACAAAGTGGGTATATCAATACCAACAGTCTTCGCTGCCTTTAGTATTGTTGTATCTTTTTCTACTTCAACCGGTTTCCCGTCTATATTTAATTTTATCATTTCCATTTTATCCGCCCTCCTTAATTGATGAAAATAGCACCGAACTTGCATTTTTCCATGCAAACGCCACATTTGATGCATTTTTCAGGATCGATGTAATGTGCTAGTTTGCGTTCCCCGGTAATGGCGTTAACAGGACAATTTCTTGCACAAAGGGTACATCCGATGCATTTTTCAGCGTCGATAACGTACATCATCAGTGATTTACAAACGCTTGAACGACATTTTTTTGCTGTAACGTGTTCGTAATATTCGTCGTAGAAGTTCTCCAATGTTGAAAGAACAGGATTGGGAGAAGTCTGACCAAGTCCGCAAAGTGAAGTATCTTTTATAACCGTACTCAGGTTTCTTAGTTTATCAAGATCTTCAAGGGTTCCATTTCCTTTTGTAATTTTTTCAAGTAATTCCGACAGTCTTTTGTTCCCAATTCGACATGGGGAACATTTACCACAGGATTCTTCAACGGTAAAGTCAAGATAGAATTTTGCTATAGAGACCATGCAATTTGCATCATCCATGACGATCATCCCACCTGAACCCATCATAGAGCCAGCCGCAATAAGATTATCATAATCTATGGGAATATCAAGGTGCTTTTCCATAAGACAGCCACCGGAGGGACCACCTGTTTGTACTGCTTTGAAGGTTGCTCCATTCTGTAAGCCTCCTCCGATTTCATAAATCACTTCTCTTAGGGTTGTTCCCATTGGAACTTCAATCAACCCAACTTTATTAATCTTCCCGGCTAAAGCAAATACCTTTGTTCCTTTTGACTTTTCAGTTCCAATTCCTGCAAACCATTCCCACCCTTTGTTGATAATAACAGGAACATTGGCAAAGGTTTCAACATTATTGACATTCGTGGGTTTCTCAAGATAACCTGATTCAGAAGGGAAAGGAGGTTTAACCGTAGGTTCGCCACGAAGACCTTCCATCGAATGGATCAATGCAGTTTCTTCGCCACAAACGAAAGCGCCAGCACCATAACGGATTTCTATATTAAAACAAAAATTCGTCCCTAAAATATTTTCGCCCAAGAATCCCCATTCCAAAGCCTGTTTCATTGCTATTTTAAGCCGTTCAATAGCCAGAGGATATTCTGCTCGGATATAAACGAGTCCTTTGCTGGCACCAGTACAATAACCATTGATTGCCATTGCTTCGATCACCGAATGAGGATCGCCTTCCAATACTGACCGATCCATAAATGCACCTGGATCACCCTCATCGGCATTACAAACTACATATTTTTGATCGGCTTTGACTTTACGCGTGATTTCCCATTTTAGACCTGTAGGAAATCCTCCTCCTCCACGTCCACGTAACCCCGATTTCTTGATGATCTCAATGGTCGCTTCCGGACTAAGTTCGGTCAGTACCTTTCCTAAAGCTAGATAACCATCTCTACCAATATATTCCTCGATCCTCTCAGGGTCGATGACTCCGCAATTTCTTAATGCTATTCTAATTTGTTTTTTTGCCATCTGTTCTTCCTCCGCTATTTGCTGTCGATGGTTTCATAATCTGCCGGAATAATTCCTTCTATCTCCTCCCCTTTACGAATATATCGTTCAATGATCTCATCCGCTTTTTTTGTGTTCACAAAGCCAAAGGTTACAGGATCTTTTCCTGGTATCGTAACTTCTACAGTGGGTTCTGCATAGCAATAACACATGCAACCTGTTTGGGTGACAAGGGCAGGGATATTTCTTTTTTCCAATTCTTCCTTAAGGTAATCCATAACTGGCCTGGCTCCGGACGCAATGCCGCACGTAGCCATTGCAACCTTGACCTGGATGATGCTTTCGGGGTTTGATTTATCTGAATGGGCATTAGTTTTGTTCCTTAACTCATTCCGAAGCTTTTGAAGATCTGCTAATGAAGTGATTCTGGTCATGATGCTTATTTTTCTCTTTTCTTTCCCGTTTTCAATTTCTTTAACAAGATTTTGAAATCGAATTCGGATGCAAAAGTATAGGAGTTAAACTTAATATGCAAGAAAATATTGTTAAAAAATTCACATTGTTAATAAAATAACAGAAAATGTTAATATCTAGAAATAATAAACCAGGGTATTGCCTATGAAAATAGATGATTTACATGAGTTTATGGTATTGGTGACCCTTGGTATCGCTCTGGAAATAAAAAAAAAGCTGCCCAAGTCAGGGAACAGCTTTTTCAATAAACCAATTGAAAATGGGGGAATAATTACCTCCCTTTTGCAGCCAATTCTTTCTTTTCCTTATTTCTTTTTTTCCACATAATTACATCATATGCAATTGGTGTGGCATTGAACACTGATGAATAGGTTCCAGAAATGACTCCGATCAATAAAGCGAACATAAACCCTCTCAATACTTCACCACCGAAAATAAAGATCACGATCAGCGTTACAAGTGTAATACCTGATGTATTAATGGTTCGACCCAGGGTGCTGTTGATGGCAGCATTGATATTGTTTCCAAGGTCTCTTTTGGGATAAAGGTGGGTATATTCACGGATCCTGTCGAAGATGATAACCGTATCCATGATGGAATAACCAATAATGGTAAGAAGAGCAGCGATAAAGGACTGATCGACTTCCATGCCGAAAGGCATAATGCCATGGAGCAAAGTAAATGCTGTAATAATAACGAGTGTATCATGGAAAAGTGAAATCACACCTCCCAGTCCATATTGCCAATTTTTGAAACGGATGGCGATGTAAATAAAGATGATGATCAGAGCAAAGAATACAGCAAACACAGCCTGCCAGATCAAGGCATAGGAAATGGTTGGGTCAACTCTTTGGTGACTAAGTTCCCCTATAATCTTCTTTGAATCGTTCGACTTGTATTCAGCAAATGTGATGGGCTTTAAATAAGATCCCTTTACACCTTGAAAAATCCTTGCATTTACGATCGAATCTGATTTCTGGTTTCTTTCATTGATCATGAATTTTGTCGTGATCTTCACCTGGTTTCTCGGACCAAATGTCTTTACTTCAGGCGCTTCACCCAATACCTTTCCAAGTGATTCACGCAAGTTATTTGTAGAAACATTCTGGTCGAAACGTACGATATAGCTTCTTCCTCCAGTGAAATCCAATCCTGGATCCAACCCGCGTACAAAGATGCTGATGATACCGGGAACAATGATGCAAAGAGAAAGGATATACATCTTCTTCCTTAGACCGATGAAATCGATATGCGTGTTCTGGAATGCATTAATTGTGTACTTGTTTCCAACAGTGATATCCATGTTACGATCAAGCATGAATTCAAAACAAAGACGTGCAATGAAGATGGAGGAGAACAATGACAATAACAGACCGATTACGAGGGTGGTTGCAAATCCCTGTACAGCACCTGATCCAAAGATATAAAGCACAATACCCGTTAATATGGTTGTAACGTGGCCGTCGATGATAGCCGATAATGCATGATGGAATCCATCTTTGACCACAAGGCGGAGACCTTTTCCCGCCCGGATTTCTTCCCGCATTCGCTCATAGATAATAACGTTCGAGTCGACCGCCATAGCGAGTGTTAAAACAACACCGGCAATACCGGGGAGGGTAAGGACAGCACCAATGGAAGCAAGAACACCAAACAGGAAGAATACATTTGCAAACAAAGCGATGTCTGCAACGTGTCCTGCTCCATTATAATAGAGTGACATATAGAGCAATACTCCGATGAATGCAATGATGAAAGAGATCAACCCAGCGTTAATGGATTCACGTCCTAGAGATGGTCCAACTTCTTCTTCTGCAACGATCCTTGCAGGAGCAGGAAGCTTGCCTGCTTTCAGGATGTTGGCAAGGTCCTGAGCTTCTTCAACTGTCATATTCCCCCCACTGATGGAAGAAGATCCGTTCGGGATTTCCCCCTTCACGTTTGGATAAGAATAAACATATCCATCAAGAACGATGGCAATCTGTTTACCAATGTTATCACCAGTCAACCTTTTCCAAATCCTGGCTCCTTCGCCATTCATTGACATGGAAACTTCCACTTGTCCGTTTTGATCGTAATCCTGGCGGGCATTGGTGATAACATCTCCTCCCATGGCTGGTGTTCCGTCACGGGAAGTGATTTTTAAAGCTACAAGATCAAGAATTTCTTTGTTCTCTGCATTGGGTTTAACGATCCAAGCAAATTTAACATTTCTGGGAAAGAGGTTTTTAACCAGGCGCAACATGTAGTTCACCCTGGAAGTATCTTTGATCAGTGAACTTCCTACCCTTGCTGTCTGTCCTTGCTCATACTTCCCATCTTTGGTTGGATAGATGGGAGGCATAAGGTAGGTAAATAAAGGGTCTTTTTTTGCAGATTCTTCGATCGATTTTGCACGTTTTGCATTAAGCGACTTCGATGAAGTATCTTTTCCGATTTGTTTCAGAAGGGCATTTTCTTTCTTGGTGCTATCTTTTTTTACTTCAGGCTTGGCTGCCAATTCATTCTTTATTTCTTTTCCTTTTTTTGCAGATACTTTTCCTGCTTCTTTTTTCTCTGCAAGCTGCGGAAGCTTTCCTGCTGCCTTAATAAGGTTAGTGGTATCTTTTTTCAGACTGTCAACTTTAGTCGTATCACCACCAGTACGGAGGATGGAAACAAGTTTCTTATCGGCATCGTTGAAGGATGCGGCCAAATCCGGCCATTGCATGGTTTCCCAGAATTCTAGTTGGGCGGTACCTTGTAACAGTTTACGAACACGGTCAGGCTCCTTAATACCTGGAAGCTCGATCAGGATTCTTCCGGCTGTTTGTAATTTCTGAATATTGGGTTGGGTCACTCCGAAACGGTCAATACGTGTGCGAAGGATGTTAAATGTACGGTCGATGGCCGCGTTGGTCTCATCCCTTATAATCTTGATCACATCTTCATTGGTGGAATTATAATTGATCTTATCTTTTAATTCAACGGTATTGAAAATCGATGCAAGTTTGGCATTTGGATCTGTTTCTTTAAAGGCTTGGGCAAAGAGGTCAACGAAATCAGCAGTACTGCTTTTCTCTTTATCCAACGCACGTTGCAACGATTTTAAGAATATCGGGTTCTGGCTGTATCCTGATAAAGCGCGGATAATATCGGGCACTGATACATCCATGGTCACGTTCATCCCGCCTTTTAAGTCGAGTCCAAGGTTGATTTCCCTTTCCCGGACATCTTTCAGGGTGTATTTCTTGATCAGGAGGTTAAATACCGAAATGTTTGCCATGGAATCGTTGAAATATTCAAGCCTTGATTTTACAATTGAATCATAAAGAAATTCCTGTCTTAGTGAATTTCCTTTTGAAAGATTCATTGCCATTTGCCTTACCACTGGCGCTGTTGAATAACTATCGGCTTTACTCTGGTAATGATAACTTATAAATGAAAAGGAAAGCTGAAATAAACAAACCAATCCAAAAATTGCCGCAAAAAATTTGACAGTACCTTTATTCTGCATGAGACTCTGATTTTAAATAAAATAGATCCGTTTTATGAAACCTTCTTTTTTAGAGCCTGCAAAAATAGAATTTTCTTGCGAATTAAACAACTACGATTAGCATTATTAGGAAATTTGGTGAACTTGTAAACTATCGAACCAGCGAACTGGAGAAAGAAGGAGATTGCGAAATGTGAGATAAAGTGATAGCGAAATTGAGAGTTGTTGAAAAATAATTTGTTTTTGCGTATTACATTTTGGGATGAAGCCGATTAATGGAGATTTTATAAACCTAAATTATGGCTATAGCAAACGACAATGTAATTACAAGGATGTTGCATGGGAGGATTGGTAATGTTATTTTCCGGAGGATTGGGAAGAAGACCATTGCTTCAAAGGCTCACGACTACAGCAAGCACAAGTGGAGCAAGGCCCAGATTGAGAACCGAAAGCGGTTTGGGAAGGCTTCGCTTAAGGTGAATAAGAAACTGCGGGATGATCCGGAGTTGAAGAATAAGTATAAGAAATTGGCTAAGGGTAATCAGAATGCCAATAATGTTGCCATGTCTGATTATCTTAAGCCGCCTGAGATAACTGAGATTAAATGTTAAGAATTACAAAGGGCAAAAAGGGAATACCATTCGTGTTAGCGCCAAAGATAAGTACTTTATTGCCGGGGTTATTGTGATGATACTCAATGCCCAGGGGATTGAGGTGGAGAGCGGAATGGCTGTTGAGATGCCTTTTAGCGGCAGTGGCGTATGGATCTACAAGGCGATGGAGGATAATCCTTGCTGGAAGGGAGGAAGGGTTGTTGTTCGGGTTGCTGATTCACCGGGAAATGTTGTGACCGGTGTGCTGGCCCTTGATGGGACTTAGGTATTTACGATTTCAGAAAAAATCCAATTCTTTTCTAAATAAGATGCTAATTCAGGCCTGGGAGAGGTATGCCCGGGCTTACTTTTTTTAGTGAAATTTCATTGTTTTTTCAGGTATTTTTCTGTTTGGAGGGGTGCAAATTTTGTTTATTATCCCGAAAAAGGTTTATAAGATGGTTGAATAGAGGCTTAGTAATGCTAAAAGACGAGAAAGCCGCAGGAAGGGCGCAAGAAGGGCGCAGGAATAATATAGAAAAATGTGAAAGTGATGTAGTGGAAAGTATCATGACTCGTGACGCGTGACACGTGACAGAGGAGAATTGCGAATTTACGATTGGGTGCACTACCTTGGGCGATGACCATAATTATGAAGATTAAGCTCTTTCAGAGCTTTTGATGGAATGAGATGATTAATTTATCGTATTTGTTTTTGTAATTTTACCTCCTAAATTGATCACAATGAAAAACCAACCCCAATTGAAACCAGAAACAACACATAAACTAGACGCTTCCCTTTGCACAGGTTGTGAAATGTGCATAGCAATCTGTCCCGCTTCAATCTTGGCAAAGGATGAAAGAAATGAAGTCTCTTTTCAGCCAGATAAGGTAGATATCTGTATTAAGTGTGGTCACTGTATGGCCATGTGTGAGGTCGCGGCAATTTCTATTGAAGGATTATCCTATGAATACAATTTCAGAGACATTCCTCAAACAAATTGGAACCATGCCGCTTTTATGGATTTTCTTCTGGCAAGGAGATCTGTCAGAATTTTTAAAGACAAACCGGTTTCTGTTGAAGTGTTGCAAAAAATTATTGATGCATTATCAACAGCTCCTTTCGGAGTGAATCCTGACAATGTGGAAATAACTGTTGTGAATGATAAAAAGACGATCGAAAAAGCATTTCCGCATATGTCCAAAATGTATCTTCAACTGTCAAAGATACTGAAAGTTCCGGTGCTTAACAGTCTCTTGTTGCGAACAATGCCAAAAGAGGTTTCCAATACCCTTGTTAATTTTATTGTTCCTCATGTACAAAAGGGACTTTATGATAGTTCCACCGGGATCGACGACATTACCCGAAATGCGCCCGCTATGATCCTATTCCATGCCCCAAAAGGGGCAGAAGAGCATACCGTTGATGCTCACATTTATCTGACTTATTCACTTCTGTCTGTTCATTCATTAGGGCTCGGAGCAACTGCGATCGGATTGATAGGACCAGCGATAAACCAGAGTAAACCTCTTCGTAAGATGTTTAAAATACCTAAAGGAAATGAAGTGGTGGAATCCATGATTGTGGGTTACCCGAAATTTCCTTTCAAACGTGCAATTGTGAGGCCAAGGACAAAGGTTACTTTTATATCATAGCCCTTTCACCATCGCATCAGTTCACATTTTCTTGATGTTAATGTAACGTTCTATTAATACAAATCGGCTACTGTAAAGATACCTTTGCCGAAACTATGCCTGATGAGTATTAATTCATGTCAATTCAACGATTCCTATTTTCCGATTATGGACGGAGTTGGGATGACAGCGCATAATTATGCTTACTGGATGAACCTGAAACATGGAGAATCCAGTCTTGTAGCTCCCAGCGTTAAAGAATACAAAGATCGTGTTGACTATAAGGTGATCCGGTTTAAGTCGGTTTTGCTACCAGGCATGAATCCATATAGGGTTGGCCTTCCGATGATTGATTTTACATTTAAGAGGAAGCTTTCAAAGAATAATTTCGATATACTCCATGCCCATTGTCCCTTCATCAGTGGACAGTTGGCACTAAAGCTTGCAAAAAAACTGGATGTTCCTTTAGTTGCAACGTTTCATACCAAATATCGGGAGGATTTCAAAAAGGCTTTACCAGGTGAAATATTCGTTGATTTTCTGATGAATATGACAATGGATTTTTACAACAGTGTGGATGTAGTTTGGGTTCCCAACCGCGCCACTGGTGAAACGTTGAAGGAATATGGTTTTACGGGAGAATATGAAATTATGCCAAACGGAACCGATTTCGATATTCCGGAGAAAAATAAATATCTTAAATACAGACGTAAAGGGCTGGAAGAAATTAAAGCAGATAATGATGATTTTGTTTTGCTGTTTGTAGGCCAGCATAGGTGGGAAAAAAATGTCAAGACCATTCTTGATTCATTAAAGATTCTGAAAGAGAAAAAAGAGTCTTTTAAAATGGTCTTTGCAGGAGAAGGATATGCAGCCAAAGAGATGAAGACAATCGCACGTCATTACGGGATCGCCGACAATGTTGTGTTTACAGGGGTGATAACTGAAAGGTCTGCTATGAAACAACTTTATGCTTGTGCGGATTTGTTCATTTTCCCTTCAATCTATGATAATGCCCCTCTTGTGATGCGAGAAGCTGCTGCATTTGATGTGCCTTCAATAGTCGTAAGGAATACATCTTCAGCAGAAGGGGTGATGGAAAATGTAAATGGTTTCCTGATCAACAATAGTGCTGATGCTCTGGCTGAGAAAATAAGAGAGTTAAAAGCCAATCCTGCAGCCATCAAGAGGGCAGGGGAAGGGGCGCGAAAATCAATTTACAGGCATTGGGAGTCAATAGTTGACGAGGTCAACATTAAATATGAAGAAATTATCCGTAGGCATAAATTGACTCTTGAAATGCATTCAAAAACCGAATTCAGGAAGATATCCTAAAAACAGTAGCTTCAAAAGGAAGAACCTTTTCAATCCCCGAAGTTATTGATTTTCCTTCCTTTCTGTGTGTGGAAATAAGAACGATGCCACGTTTAGTCAGAGGCATGAATATTTTTCCTGATCGTTTTCTGAAATTAAGAAGGACAAATATTTTTTCCTCGTTTAGAATCCGGAAATAAGCAAGGACGCCTTTTTCTCCCTTGATAACGGGAATCCAATCTCCTGATTGTAAGATCGGGCTGTCATTACGTAAGGCAATTAAATTCTTGTATAGGTTGTAGATAGAGCTAAGGTCTTTCGTTTCCGTTTCTACGTTGCTGGTTAAATGATCTTTATTCACCGGCAACCATGGCTTGGAATCTGAAAAACCGGAATTAATTCCAGGAGTCCATTGCATTGGGGTTCGTGCACGGTCCCTCCCTTTAAAGAATGGCCAGAATTTTTTTCCAAGCGGATCAGCAATTTGGTCTTTTCTGAATGTACCATTGGTCATTCCAATTTCTTCTCCGTAGTAGATAAATGGCGTCCCTTTCAATGTCAGCAGGAGTACAGCCATGACCTTTGACTTTTCAATAAAGTGCTTTTTACGTCCCAGTCGGGTATTACTTCGAAACAGGTCATGATTTGAGAGAACATTACAAGCCCAGCTATGCTGAGGAATTTTCCCATACCAATTCTGTAAGCAAGCGTAAAACTTTCTGGCATGAAAGGGCTGGAACATGAGTGAAAAATCAAAAGCAAGATGAATGGAATCATGGCCCGAACCTAGATAATCTGCAGCTGTGGCTGGATCACCCGGAGGCATGGTGTAAATCTCTCCAACACACATCCGCTCCTCATATTCATCCAGGAGATTCCGGAGAAGGTGCGTTATTCTTCTCGATTTCGGACGGTTCCTCGTATAAACATGTTTCTGGATCCATGGAATCCCGAAGTAAAGAGGGTTGTTCCTGAATTTCTTATCCTTGACGATCATATTGATGACATCGAGCCTGAAACCATCAACACCCAGGTCGAGCCAGTAACGTACTTCATTAAAATAAGCATTCTTGAGTTCTTTATTTCTCCAGTTCAGATCCGGCATTTCCTTTAAAAACGAGTGAAGATAATATTGATCTGTGAGTTCGTCATGTTCCCATGCACTGCTACCAAAAGCTGACCTCCAATTATTAGGTTTCATTCTGCCAACGCCATCCCGCCAGATGTACCAGTCACGTTTGGGATTATCTTTCGACGATCTTGATTCCATGAACCAGGGATGCAGGTTTGAAGTGTGGTTCATCACCAGGTCCATAACAATTCTGATTCCCCGCTCATGAGCCTGCTGTAGAAGTGTTGTAAAATCTTCGGTTGTGCCAAAAACGGGGTCAATCTTCTTATAGTCCGAAATATCATACCCGAAGTCCAGCATCGGCGACTGATACATTGGGGAGATCCAGATAGCCGTGATGCCAAGACCCGAGAAGTAATCCAGCTTTTGGATGATCCCTTTAATATCCCCGATTCCGTCGCTGTTTGAATCGTAAAAGCTTCGTGGATAGATGTGATAAAAGATGCCGTGTTTCCACCAGACCCAGTTAATGTCTTTCTGTTTCATTCGCCAGGATGAAAGTCATCTTTTAAACCAACCTGGTATAGGAAACGGTTGATTATTTTTTCCTTGTCATACTCTTTGCTCCTGGTAAGTGCGTTTCTTCTGAAGTCTTCCTGTAGGTCTTTATCTGTGAAGAAATTGTGTGCTTTCTGAATGAATTCCTGATTTGAATTCACGAGATATCCATTGATTCCTTCAAGGATAATGTCTTTTGGCCCTTTAGTATTATACGCAATAACAGGTAATCCACAACTCAATGCTTCGAGTACAACACAACTGAAAGTGTCAAATTTGGAAGGAAGGATTAGCAGATCGGCTGAAGAATAGATACCAGGTAAATCATCATGACTGACCCATCCAAGGAAGATGGCTTCAGGAATGGCTTCCTTGAGATCATTCTCAGCAGGACCCGTTCCGGCAATGACCAATTTTATTTCAGGTACATATTCCCTGATCCCACTGAAGATTTCCGGAAGTTCCAGAACCCCTTTCTCATGACTGACACGACCGGTAAATAACATTACCGGATTACAGGATTTAACGCCTGGAATTGCTGTCCTCGAGTTACTCCGTCGATAGAACTTTTCATCTGCCCAATGTGCAGTTGGAAAAACCGAACTGGCAGCAAACCCCATTTCTCTACCAGTCAGCCACTTTTCCTGATCTTTATTCAGAACGAACAGGCCGTCGAAAGATTTATAATAAGCGCGAAGCAAACGACGCAAGCGGTTCAGGTTTCCACGATCAAGGTCTAAAACCTTTCGGGCAAACATGATCCAATCCGTATGCAGGTAAAAATATGATTTGACTGAATAGGCATGTTTAAGGTATAAAGCTGCTAAACCCATCGGTCCTTCTGTTGAGCAAATAATGCGGTCATATTCTCCATCATGAAAGAGGTGGTGGACCTCAAGGTAATTAGGGATCCTGACAGGTTGTTCACGGTAAAGTGAAAATTTATACTCAGCCATAGGTTTCACAACGATAAGATGGTCGTCCGGTTCAATCTCGTTGCTGCACACCATGATGTCGACCGGTAAATTTTTCGATTTTATTTCCTCATGCATCGACTTCAAAACCATCGAAACCCCATTGTTGTCGCCAAATGTATCGGTCAGCCAGAGCATCTTCCTTGGATGTTCAAGTTTGCCTATTTTTTCTGAAAACGTATGCAGCAATGGACGTGTAGTATAGAGTACGCGCGCACTGGTGAAATGCGCTGCCAATATCAATGCAGAACCAAGGAAAGGAAATGATAGGCCATCTAAAAGTTCAGGAATGTCAGGGAGTTCCATACGCTCATTCGATATGGTTGCAACTTTTGATTTGTTTTCAAGCAACGCCCTGAATTCACTGGGTATTTCAAAATGATTGATCAGATTGTTAAGGTTGATCTCTTGTAATTTGCCTTCTTGTTTAATCTTGTCCAATTTTACTTTCATCCTTCCGAACAAGATTGCATTCAGCTTTTCATTAATTGCAGCAATATTTTCTTTATAATTCTCTACGATCCGGTCTGGTGAACTGGTAAAGTTTGCTGCTATCTTAACTGCATCATCGAAAACAGGCTTATACACTCTGGAAACGAAAAATCGTTTAGTAAATCCAGGGGATTTCCCAAGAAATGAATCATGGAACAATTCAATAAATGTCATGGTCACTTTATGCCTTTGCAACTCAGCGAATCCATTGGAAATCAGTAAGGCAATAATTTTATCCTGGTTTGTTCCTTTATGTAGAAGAATTCTTAACATTCCCGGATCCTTGCGGAACAATGCGATCTGGCAAACATAATCGAGAAAGGCAATGGTAAGCTTTTCGCTGTTCTGATGCGAACCATAAGGCGCCATCCTGCCTTCTCTAATTGCTTCCAATGCAAGCTCCGAGCGGGGCGTGGTCTCCAACCTCTTTTTAAGGTCTGGAACATGAAGGTAGGTTCCCGTCATCCCTGAGAAAATCCCCATATGACTGTCCGATCCACCTGACAACGATTTTTTAAATGGATGATGACAATATTTCGAAGGATCAATCCCGGTTTCATCCGCCAACCTGTTAATCATTTCCGGTGTGATGCTTTCCAGCCATGCCTTCACAAGCATATTTTGCCAGGTATCCCGTTGACCGTTCAGAACCTCGAATCGTTCAAAAACCAACAACATTTTTGAAAAGAAGTCAAACGGAGGTGACCCTTTTGTACTATAATGGTACAAAGGATGTGCCCAAGTAGTCGGTATGTTATTTTCAAAAGCGTATTCCTGGAAAGAATAAATGTTTTTTCTAAGTTTCATCAACACCTTCTCCTGCTCATTGTTAAATCCGTAGGCCAAAACATGAATCCCGATATTGAAATCAGGCACAGTTGCGCTAAACTCTGCACCTGTCAGGATATCCATTCCCTTCTCTTTCAATTCATAACATGAACGGGCATTATTGTGGTTGGTTATCGTAAACGTATTACATCCTGATTTTTCAAGTGTCCGGAGAACTTGTTCAGTACTTGTCCAGGTTTCAGGTAAATTTAATATCCTCCCAAGAAGTTCATCCGGAATGTCACTGTTGTGGTCATGGCAGTGAAGATCAATTTTTAATATTTCTTCCAATGGGTATGCATTTCGCTGGACAGTTAAAAAAGAATCCAGTTCAAGCATCAATTCATCTTGAAAGGTATTTGTCTGTTTTACAGTATAATTCATTATATTTTTGATAACTTAAATGCAACAAAAATAAATACAGTATGACACGGGAGTATGAATTAAAGAATAATAAATCATTAAATAACCATGAACAGTGTTGGCAATCCTGAAATTATTGAACCTTATAAATAAGGAAAAAACCAATTCCAATAAACACAAGTCCCATAGATTTATTGATCCAATGAATTGTTTTTGAGGTTAGTACTTTACTTAACAGTTCAGATAAATAACATTTAAGCAAATCTGTAGAAAATGCAGTGACAAATACCCCTAAAAAGAAAAGGAAAAGATTTTGGCTGTGTAATCCCCAGTTTCGGGCTGCGAACCCCACAATTCCAATCCAAAAGATCAAGCTGAAAGGATTTGCAATATTCAGGAAGAACCCTTTTACCAATAGCATTGTCCAGTTGCCCATCAAAGGATTGGTTTTCGTTGAATCCCATGAAATGGGTGAACTTTTAAAAAGAGTAACCCCTCCAATTATGATGAGAATAATACCCGCAATAATTCCCATGACTTTGAAATCCCATTTGAGTAATAGTTCTGAAAGCCCAAAATAGCTTAAAAGAATAAGCAAAAGGTCGCTAATTAACATTCCTGTTGCAAACACAAAACCTGCACTTAAGCCACGAACCAAACTGGTCTGGAATAATGCAATGGAACCGGGGCCGATTGAAATCGTAATGGTAAGCCCAAACATGAGTCCAAGAAGAAAAGCAGTCATCTCCAACAATTAATAAGCAAAACTAACAAGATATTAAAGGATGATTACTTGCATGGTGAAGAACCTCATTGATTTAATGATTAATTAATGAAGAAGAGAAAGTCAAAATCCGGAATTACATTTGATTGAGCGTTCTGTTAATGTAATTTTAATACAATCTTCTGATTCATTTAATATGAATGATTTGAGATCATTCTACTTTTACCATGTTTTATAAGGTTTTGAAGGAAGGATGAAAAAGAAAATTCTTTTTATAGGGGGGTCTTTGAACCAAACAACCATGATGCATCAAATTTCACAATATTTTGGAGATTGTGAGTGTTTTTTTTCATCATTTTATGCTACAGGTGCGATTGATCTGTTAGTTAAGAGAGGCTTATTGAATTTTACCATTTTGGGGGGCAAATTCAGAGAACAAACCGAGAACTATTTTAAAGAGAAAAATTTAGTCACTGATTATCAGGGCAGAAATAATGATTATGATTTGGTTTTCACATGTCAGGATATCATGGTTCCCCGAAATATCAAAAGAACAAAGCTTGTTCTTATTCAGGAAGGAATGACTGAACCTGAGAACATCTCTTATTATTTGGTCAAATTACTTTCTTTGCCCCGATGGTTAGCAGGAACTTCAATGACGGGACTTTCTAATGCTTATGACCTTTTTTTTGTTGCATCAGAGGGTTATCGTGAACTTTTTATTTCTAAAGGAGTTGATCCTTCAAAAATCAGGGTTACCGGTATTCCAAATTTTGATCATGCTTCTCAATTTCTTCAAAATGATTTTCCATACAGGAATTATGTGCTGGTGGCAACTTCAGACAGAAGGGAAACGATGAATTTTGAAGACCGTAAAAAATTCATTCAAAAAGTTCTTGGAATTGCTAATGGGAGACTCGTTATCTTCAAACTTCATCCTAATGAAAAGTGGGAACGGGCAACCAAAGAGATAAATAAGTATGCACCTGGCGCTTTGGTCTATACAAATGTTGATATCAATCCATTGATTGCCAATTGTGATGTTTTGGTCACCATTCACTCATCAGTCGTCTATATGGGAATGGCTTTGGGAAAGGAGGTTCATTCAGCTTTTAGTGTGGAGCTGCTGAAAAAGCTTACCCCCATTCAGAACAACGGAACTTCTGCAAGTGAGATAGCCAGTATTTCCCGTAACTATTTTTTTTCTGATCAACAATCGTCACATTTACCATCATAGACTCAATATTGCTTATTGAAAATGAAAATCGTTACCGCAATACAAGCAAGGACTTCATCAACAAGACTGCCATATAAAGTATTGTTGCCGTTATCTGGAGAACCTTTGCTTTTTAGGATGATTGAGCGTGTTAAAAGGTCTTCACTTGCAGGAACAGTGGTTGTTGCAACATCTTTAATGCCGGATGATAATATCATCGAAAACCTTTGTATCAGAAAGGGGATTAACTGTTTTAGAGGGAGTCAGACAGATTTACTTGACCGGCATTATAAGTTAGCTGTTGAGTTTAATGCAGATGCAGTGGTGAAAATCCCTTCTGATTGTCCATTGATTGATCCTGATGTCATAGACCAGGTGATTGGTTATTATTTAAAACATCATCCTGATTTTGATTTTGTAAGTAATTTACATCCGGCAACGTATCCGGATGGTAATGATGTTGAAATTTTTTCAATAGAAGCACTCAAAACTGCATGGGAGAATGCTGAACGGGATTTTGAGAGAGAGCATACTACCCCCTATATTTGGGAAAATCCATTAAAATTCAAAATAGGAAATGTCGTCTGGCCCACGGGTCTTGATCTTTCAACAACTTATCGATGGACAATTGATTATGAAGAAGACTATATGTTCATTTGTGAGGTTTATAAGAATTTGTTTCCTGATAATCCTCTGTTTGGACTGAATGATATCCTTTCATTAATCGATAGAAATCCTGAAATACAGGAGATTAATCGACGCTATGCGGGACACTATTGGTATGATAACCACCTGGATGAACTTAACACAATTGACGATTATAAATATAAAACCCTGAAGAATGAAGCTTGAAATTATTCCGGTTAAAGAGTTTACTAGAATACAGAACCTTGATCACGATTTTTACCATGAGCTTTCAATCATTTCCGATATGTGCAGGGCCAATGCCCTTGCGATGGTTAAAAATGCCGGTTCAGGGCATCTGGGATCAAGTTTAAGTTCAATGGATATAGTAGTCTGGCTTTACTATAAAGAAATGAATACAATTGAGATCGGGTTTGACAGTCCTGATAGAGATATTTATTTTTCTTCAAAAGGACATGATGTCCCAGGTCTTTATTCGGTTCTTTTTTCTCTAGGAATACTTACAGAAGAACAAATTTTGAAGTTAAGAAGGCTTGGGGGACTCGATGGTCATCCTGATGTCAGGATCAAAGGAATTGAAGCAAATTCGGGATCACTTGGGATGGGTATTTCAAAAGGTAAGGGAATGGCTTGGGCAAAAAGAAAATTAAATCTGAATGGAGATGTTTATGTCATGACAGGCGATGGAGAATTCCAGGAGGGTCAAAATTTTGAAGCGCTGCAAACTTGTGTACAGCAAAAAATTAACAATTTGACTGTCATAATGGACCATAATAAAGTACAATCCGATAGACCTGTTGACCAGATCATTTCATTAGGAGATCTCGAAGAAAAAATTAAAAGCTTTGGCTGGCATGTGGAAAGAATAAACGGTCATGATTTTGCCGCAATGGATCAAACTTTCAGAAAATTAAAATCAATAACGGATAAACCTAAATTTATTATCGCAGATACGATTAAAGGGAAAGGGGTATCATTTATGGAACATCCTTCAGCACTCAGAATTGGCAATGGGCTCTATCCGTGGCATGCCGGCGCACCAGATGATGATTCCTTTTCACGTGCTTATACAGAGATCATCGACCGTGTGAATGATTACCTGAATAATATGGGATATTCAACACTGATAACAACTGATGTTGAAGATTTGAAAAAAAAAGCACAATCACAGATCCTGTTTAATGCATTAGGGGAACCGGTTAGCTCTGCAGCTCCACTGAATTTTGATTTGAAGAAAAAATCAGAATATGTGGTTGAAGCTTATGGAAATGCATTGTTAAAGGAAGGGACAAAACGTCAGGATTTAATTGTTCTGGATGCCGATCTTTCTTCAGACTGTCGGTTGCGGTACTTTGAACATGCTTTTCCCAATCGGTTTATTGAAAATGGGATTGCTGAACAGGATATGGTTTCGATGGCAGGAGGATTGGCGAAAATGGGATTTATTCCGGTGGTCAATTCCTTTGCCAGTTTTCTCTCCTCCAGGGCAAATGAACAGATTTACAATAATTGTACAGAAATGCATAAAGTCATTTATGCTTGCCACTATGCAGGATTAATACCTGCAGGCCCGGGGAAATCACATCAAAGTATTCGTGATATTTCTCTCCTTGGTGCTCTTCCGAATATGGAAATTATTCAGCCGTGCAATGCAATTGAGACAGGAATGGTAGTGGATTATTGTATAAATGTTGCTACAAACAACTGTGTCATCAGGATGAATATTAGTCCTTCACCCAGGGTAATTTTCCTTCCGCAACCCTATAAATTGACCAAAGGCCAGGGTGTGATTCTTAAAGATGGCAAAGATGCCTTGATTTTTGCATATGGACCTGTTATGCTCAATGAAGCTTTAGTCGCATCTGAACTTTTGGAAAAAGAAGGATTTGAATTGGAAGTCGTAAATATGCCTTGGCTCAATTTCGTTGATATTTCCTGGCTGGAGGAAGTGATCATGCCCCACGATAATATTTTTGTAATTGAGGATCATGCTCGTTTTGGAGGTCTGGGAGAATTCCTGATAACTGAATTAACGAAAGCCAATTTACTCGAGCATAATAACTTTACAATCTTTGCTATCGACGGTTTCCCTGCTTGTGGATCTCCTTCTGAAGCATTGAATTTCCACGGATTGGATGGTGAATCTTTAGCAAAACGAATTAAAAACATGGACTATGTTGAACAAAATTAGGAACAATAAGGATTTTCCTGTAATTGACAAATCAAACGATTTTTATGAACGAGCTAGCGGGTTAATACCCTGTTTTTCGCAAACACTTGCAAAGGGTCCGAGTCAATATGTGAACGGCATAGCACCGAAATACCTGATCAAAGGAAAAGGCTCGCACGTGTGGGATGTTGATGGAAACGAATACATCGATTATAATATGGGAATTGGCCCCATATCACTTGGTTATGCATATCCTGCAGTTGATCAAGCAATCCTGAAGCAATTAGGTGATGGTATCACTTTTTCTCTCATGCATCCATTGGAAGTTGAAGTTGCAGAAATGTTAAGAGAAATTATTCCCAACGCAGAATCCGTCAGGTACAGTAAGTCGGGTGCAGATGTCACTAGTGCAGCAATCAGGATCTCAAGGGCATATACGGGGAAAAATAAAATTCTATGTTGTGGTTATCATGGTTGGCACGATTGGTATGTTAGTACCATTGCCAGGAATGCAGGAATCCCTGAAAGTGTAAAAGATCTTACTTACACTTTTTCTTACAACGACATTGAATCTCTTACTCAATCTATTGATGACGATGTAGCAGCAGTTATTCTTGAACCTATTGTTTTCGAAGCGCCCAAAGATAATTTTTTACAAAAAGTGGCAGAAATCTGCAAGCAGAAGGGAATCATTCTGGTTTTTGACGAAATGTGGACAGGTTTTCGGATGGCACTGGGAGGGGCACAGGAATATTTTGGCATAAAAGCCGATCTTGCCACTTACTCCAAAGCCATAGCTAATGGAATGCCGATCTCTGTTCTTACCGGAAGAAGAGAAATAATGAAAGTTCTTGAAGAAGATGTGTTTTTCTTTACTACATTCGGAGGAGAAGCACTTTCTCTGGCTGCAGCAAAAGCCACTATTGAAGAAATTAAAGATAAAAATGTCTTACCGGCAATTTCGGCTACTGGCGAAATATTAAAAGCCGGCTATAATGACATCGTAAATGATCTGGGATTGGATTATACCAGAGTCGTTGGATACAATTTCAGAAGTATGGTGACTTTCGACGAGAGAGTTGGAAATCCTTTGGACCTGAAATCTTTTGTTCAGCAGGAATTAATAAAACGAGGAATACTTTGGTCTGGAATGCATAATATATCCTACTCTCATTCCATTAATGATATTGAATATACCTTATCAGCTTATCGGGAAGTTTTAGTCCAATTAAATGAAGCTATCAGGAATAATACAGTCGTAGAACAAATCAAAGGAATTCCGGTACAACCCACTTTCCGTAAGACATCCGGATTCAACACAAAACCGCGAAATTCAAAAACATGATGAACAACCAGTTTTCATTAAAAGGAAAAGTTGCAATTGTTACAGGAGCATTAGGGTTGATAGGCAAACAACACTGTATTGCATTAAATGAAGCTGGTGCCCATTTGATTGTAGCAGATTTAAATGAGAAAGATTGCATTGAGTTTGCAAAAACACGTCTTGAATATTCTATGGGTCATTACCTGGATGTTACAAAAAAAGAATCTATTGAGGAGTTGCTGAAAGATGTGCTGGTTAATTATCGGAAAATAGATGTGCTGGTCAACAATGCAGCCATCAACGATATGTTTGAAGACCCAAAGGCAGGTGCGGAACAATCAAAATTTGAGAATTACCCTGTTGAATTATGGCAGAAGTCATTGGAGGTTAACCTGACTGGTGTTTTCTTATGCTCTCAAATCATCGGCAGGCATATGGCAGAACAAGGGAAGGGAAGTATCATAAATGTTAGTTCAACATATGGTATCTCTGCTCCCAACCAAAATTTATATAAAGACCCGGATGGAATTCAATCATTTTACAAACCGCCTGCTTATCCGGTTACTAAAGCTGGCGTCATCATGTTGAGCAAATATATGGCTGCCTATTGGGGGCAAAGTGGGATACGGGTCAATACTTTGACTCCGGGGGGCGTGAAAAACGGCCAAAATGACTTCTTTGTTGAGAATTATTCAAGAAAAACACCCTTGGGAAGAATGGCAGAACCTGAAGATTACAAGGGCGCTCTTGTTTTCCTTGCAAGCGATGCTTCTGCATATATGACAGGCGCAAATCTTGTGGTAGATGGAGGTTGGGGCTGCTGGTAAATAATAATAGCAATGGGAAGCATCAAAAAAACAGTTGTCGAAAAAGTCAGTAAAATAAAACTGTTATTGACCGATTGTGATGGCGTATTAACAGATGGAGGAATTTATTATTCCAATTCAGGTGAAGAAATGAAACGGTTTTCAGTTCGTGACGGAATGGGTGTAGAGCGGTTAAGGAAATTGGTATACATTGAAACAGGAATGCTAACAGGTGAGAACTCTGAAATTGTCAAACGAAGAGTTGAAAAACTTGGAATTAGTGAATATCATCCTGGTAGTTTAAATAAGTATTCAACATTCCAGGAAATTTTACAGAAAAGGAATATAACAGCTGATCAGGTTGCTTATATCGGAGATGATATTAATGATCTGGAGTTAATAAAACAGGTTGGTTTATCAGCTTGCCCGTCTGATGCAATATCAGTGGTCAAGGAATTTTCAAACCTGATCCTTGAAAATAAAGGAGGTCATGGAGCCTTCAGGGAATTTGCAGAAATCATTATTTCTTTTAAACAAAAGGCACAATGAATACTCAGAGAAAAGTACAAGTGGGAGATCGCTATATCGGAGATGGCGAGCCCGTATACATTATTGCAGAAATCGGAATCAACCACAATGGAAGCCTGAACCTGGCGAAAAAGCTAATTGATGGGGCTGTTTTTGCAGGTTGTGACGCGGTCAAATTTCAGAAAAGGACTCCGGAATTAAGTACACCGATGGATCAATGGAATATTGAAAGAGATACTCCATGGGGTAGAATGACTTACATTGATTATCGCCGGAAAGTAGAATTCGGATTCGACGAGTACACAGAAATTGATAGCTACTGTAAACAAAAGGGTATCCATTGGTTTGCTTCTGCATGGGATGAATGTGCAGTTGATTTTATCGAACAGTTCAATCCTGTTGCCTATAAAGCAGCTTCAGCCACCATTACGGATATTGATCTGCTGCGGAAAGTAAGAACTATGGGGAAACCTGTCATCCTGTCAACTGGTATGTCTTCTTTGGATCAAATCGAAATTGCCATTTCATTGCTGGATACTAATAATTTACTTCTTGCACAATCAACTTCCACTTATCCCTGTAATTTGCATGAACTTAATTTGCTTGTGATCCGGTCTTTTTTACAAAAATACAATACCATTCCTATCGGATATTCCGGTCACGAAACCGGCTTGGCACCTACCTATGCTGCAGTGGCGCTTGGAGCATCATTCATTGAACGCCACATCACTCTTGATCGTTCACTTTGGGGGACAGATCAGGCTGCTTCTGTTGAAATAGGAGGGATGTTCAGGCTGGTAAAAGATATAAGGGATATTGAAAAAGCGATGGGGGATGGGAATAAGATTGTTTATGAGAGCGAGAAATCTGCACAGAAGAAATTGAGAAAATTTATCCGTGAAACGCAAATTTCATAAATATCATTGATCTGCATAGGATATGTCCTCAATTGGACCAATGTAAGTTAAAGAATCTTTAATCAGCTCTTTTGTCCAATCCTTTTTTAAACTTTTATAGACGAGATTCAGTTCCTGATACAAAATTGTACCTTCCTCTGCCATCTTTTTAATTCTGGCTTTGGACACATGGATATCCATCAAGTCTTTGTAAATACTGTTTCTGTGATTCAACCACAACCTTAATTCGTCAATCAATCTGATTTTTAAGTGCTTGTCAAGTAATGGATGAATTCCTTTCTGTCGCAGCAACTTAATTTGTCTTAAACATTTCTGTGGACCAAATCCCAACCCTGGATTTTCGTTCATCATAATTGTTATTATCCTTCGAAGTTTTGCTTCAATAATGGTAGATAAGATCCAGGAGGCATCAAGATAAAATTCATTCTTTAACGCCAAGTCTGCCTTAGGAACAAGATTTTTTATGACTTTATGCTTTTTTTTTGCTTCTTTTTTCATAATAGTCGAATAGAATTATACTTAATTACCCTGATAAACAATTTTATACAAATCTGATCTTCTGTCATCCCAATTATGTGTTGCACCTGATGTTCTGTTGGGTTTTAAGGCTTCAATATCAACATCATGAATTACAACACCCTCGATATTTGGGGTGGTTTCTGCAGCAATTCCATCACGGGCATATACCAGATCAGATGGCGTAAATATAGCAGATTGGGCATATTGAACATCCATGTTTACGACATCAGGTAGATTTCCTACATTCCCGGCAATAGCAGTATACACTTGGTTTTCAATACATCTTGCCTGTGCACAATAGCGAACCCTTAAATAACCGTTCCTGGTATCTGTACAAAACGGAACAAAAATAATCCGGGCACCTTTCTCAACAGCAATCCTGCTCATCTCGGGAAATTCTATATCATAACAAACCTGAATTGCAATTTTACATTTATCGGTTTCGAATACTTCAATATTATTCCCCTGTTCTACCCCCCAGTATTTCTTCTCACTAGGGGTAATATGAAGTTTGTATTGTTTGTTAATCTCCCCATTCCGTTGAAAAAGGTATGCAACATTGTAGAGATGCTCATTCTCTAAAATAAAATGTGATCCGGCAATAATATTTAAGTTATAATTCACGGCAAGTTGCGAGAACAATTCAATAAATTGAGGTGTAAAACCGGCAAGTTCAACTGCTGCACTATGCGGGTTCTTTTCTTTTAAGAACGAAAGCAATTGCATTGTAAACATTTCAGGAAAAAGAACAAAATCGGTTTTGTAATCATTCGCTACTTCGATAAAATACTTTACCTGTTGTGAAAACTTCGCAAAGGATTTTATCCTCCTCATTTGATATTGAACGGAACAAATTCTCACAGGGTTGGAGGAATAATAATGTTTAATTCGTTTTGGCTGGTAATGAAGGTTTGTCCATTCCATGAATGTAGCAAACCCTCCCGAATCTTCATCCATTTCAAGGTACTTGTCAATGATCCTTTTCAGAACAAAACCATTCGCAATCTGGATTGATAAAACGGGATCAAATATTTCTTTTTTGGAAACTTGTTCAATGTATTCCTCAACAGTTAGTTTATCTTTATAGTTGGTAAAACCTGGGATTCTTCCTCCAAGCACAACCCTTCTTAAATTATACTGTATTGCAAGTTCTTTCCTGGCGTCATAAATCTTTCTTGAAAGTCCATTTCCCTGGAATTCCGGGTCTACCATGATTTCAATACCATATAATGTATCCCCATCTGAATGGTGGTTTGTGATATAGCCTTTATCACTGATTTCAAACCAACTATGCTCCTTGTTATAGATTTCAATGTCAACGATCAGGGAAGACGATGAAGCAATGACTTTCTTTTTATATTCGATGCAGATCTGGCCTTCTGGAAAAATATTGATCTGACTTTGAATCTGATCTTTTTTCCATGGTTTCATTGTAGGAAAACACTTCAATTGCAGACTTACGATCTGATCATAATCTTTGATGTTGATTTGTCTTATTTTTATATTATCCGGAATAAAATCATGCTTAGATTCTTTTGTTTTCATCATGTAGTCCTCCCTATTTCCGACTATGCCTTTACTGATAGAAGTTTCTCTTTCAGTTCCTGCTCGATTTTTGAAAGTTCTGTTTCTGCCATCTGCCTTTTAGCTTTCCCGTCTGCCTGGATTTTCAGTGTGTCTTCAAGGGTAGAGATCAGGTCGCTGTTTACCTTTTTCAGGGTGTCAATATCCACAATCCCGCGCTCAGACTCTTTGGCGATCTCAACGGTGCTTTCTTTCAACATCTCTGAGTTCTTTTTAAGGAGTTCATTCGTTGTGTCTGTTACTTCTTTCTGCAGTTGAAGAGCTGATTTCTGTCTGAACAGGGTAATTGCAATTACGATCTGGTTTTTCCAGAGAGGGATTGTATTCAGGATAGAACTCTGAATCTTTTCAACCAGAACCTGGTCGCCGTTCTGAATCAATCGGATTTGAGGGCCAGCCTGTATGGATACCATCCGGCTTAACTTTAAGTCATAAAGTTTCTTCTCAAAACGGTTAAGAAACTGCATGAAATCATTGTATTTCTGTGCATCGGTAGGATCCTTTGTTTCATCGGCCTTCATTTTAAGCTTTGGGGTTTCTGTATTCTCTAACTCCTGAAGTTTTGATTGTCCGGCAGCTATGAACAGGTCAAGGTTTTGAAGGTATTCGAGATTTTTCACATACATGTTGTCTAGCAGTGTCAGATCTCTAAGCATCTGCATACGCGCTTTATCGAGTTCGTCGACGATCTTTTCAATCTGGACACTCAGTTTTTCATACCGTATAATGAACCTTTTAAAGGAATTGACCAAGTTTCCAATGATTGGAATCTTTGCAAAAACACTTCCTTTTGAACCGATGCTGTCAACATTGGTCTCTTTAACTTTAATAACGAGATCCGTAAGGATGTTTCCCACATAACCACTATCTTTGGTTCTAACCTCATGAAGAATATTATCTGCAAAGGTGGATATATCCCGTTGAGCACCAACACCAAAAGTAATGATGGCTTGAGAATCTTCAATGTTGATCTGCTTTTTTATGTCATCGACCCTTGTTATTTGTTCAGGGGTTAGTTTTGACAGGTCGATTGCACTTGTAGTGCTTAAGCTGACATTATCCCTGATTGTTAAATCTTCGCTCATATGAATGGATTTTGATTAAAATGTTTCAATTGTTAATTATGATTTGTCATTTGCTGTCGGATAAGGCCTCAATGATCTTTTCCATCACAGATGCTTTCGGCATCGGAACAATTCTTGTGACAGAAGCAGGAATTCCATCTACCAATAAAGTCTTTGGATCATTCTGTACACCCATCAAACCGGTCCTGAACCCATGCTCTTCCCATGCAATATTTTGTATGTCCGGATCCTTCAAAGCATCAATTAAAACCGTTGCTTTTTTGTTCAGGATGATCAATGGGTGTTCGCTCCATACAGTGGGAACTGGATATAAGGGAATGATCTGACCTTTTACCTTTGGCCAGAAATCCTTATGCATTCTGGAAAATTCAATGACCTGACTCTCATAACCCCCAATCAAGGGATATTGACCCACTCCGGTCTTTAAAAATTGTTCGAACAGTACACCGGAAGTAGTTTGCATAAAGCCTTGCTTTGCAAAGAATGTTTTTACTTCAGGAAGTACCTGTTCGAGGTCGGATTCGACAACAACATCCCCTTTCAGAACATTTGCAATCAATCCTGCAAACATATTTCCAGAATTTGATTTTGTTGGATCAGTCGTAGTTACCGTCACTTTGCCATACAACTGAGGAAGTCCGATATCTGACCATTTTTTTCCATCCCTGACCATGGTTAGCAAACCCGGCATGTCGACAATATAATAACTTGATAATTCTTTTTTTACAATGCCTGTTTTAATCAATGCATTCACCACGATATCCCAACTGTAGATAACTATAGGTGAATTAAAAATGTTCTCAGCACGGATTACCTTCTCTCCTTGCTTTATCCTGAATAGTTCAAGCGCAACCTGGCTCGAGGGCCATAGAAAATCGGTACCTGTTTTTGCTTCCTCGCTCACCATTTCAATTGAGCCAGCACGAACATAATCAACTACAATCCCATATTTTTTTTTCAGGATGGCTTTGACACTTTCATTGTCAAGAAACAAACTCTTTTCGCTTCCGATCATCCCTTTTATATGTACGACCGGTTTTGTGGTCGTATAAAACCAGATCGCAATCCCAATAGCTGCAGCTAGTAACAGTATTCCAAATCCAATCAGAAATCCTCTCATGTTAATTAATTTAAATCTTCAGCTTTAAAAGTTTTTTCCAAAGTTTCAATTTCAACATCCAGATCCATCACATCATTGCTCAGCAATTTCGCCAATTGCTTTTCGAAAGCAACATCGATGGAACTCAACATAATCTCAGCTTTTTGCAAAGCCTTCGAAATTTCATTCGATTGAACTTCCTGTGAAGAAAGCTGAGTGTATTTTTTAACGATACTAATGCAGGTATCGAAATAGTAGGAAAGAAACTGCTTTGCAATTTTCATCTTTTCAGGATCTTTCCGGATATTTTCATAGATCTTCTGAACAGTGCCAATAATGTGGTCTATTTTCGATCTTATTTGTTCATCTTTGATCTGTTTTTCCATCTTCTGAAGTTCACCAATCTTCTCTTCACTTTCCCTGAGTACCGTTTGAAGCATCTCCGCATTGATTCCGTCTCCAAGATTAATGAATCTGTCTTTTGGTCTGATAGCAAATAATATCAGGTATATGCCAAAATAGGATGCAAGTGCAAGCGCTACAGTGATAATCAGAGAGAATTGCAGAAGAAAATAGAGCCCCAGCAATACTGCCCCCGCTGCAATACCTGCTATTATTCCCGCCAGAGTAGTAAACTTTTTCATCAATTGTAACCTTTAACCTTTCTGAAAGCGCTGATCAGGTCTTTCCTGCCATCAAAAACTGCCCCATTAGTAAGATCTGCAATCTGTTCAAGTTGTTTGTCAGATGCATCACCAAATTTAATTAAGAAAATTGGAACATCCCTTCCATTTTTTTTCCATTCCAATTCAAGATCTTCATAATTTTTTCCTGTATTTGACTCTCCGTCTGTCATCAATATGATAGCAGGGATATACTTTTCAGGATCAATTTTACTTATCTGGTCCAAAGCCAATATTACCGGAGAATAAATATCTGTGTTGCCGTCGGCTGCCAGATCCCTGATTTTTTCTAATAGTTGTAGCATATCATTTTGATTATTACCTTCTACATGCCAGGCATTAAGGATTGTTCCACTAAAAGGGATTACAATTGAAAGATCGTCAGGAGAACTTTGTAAAAAATATTTTCCGGCTTGTTCCTGATCCAACAAAATACTCATGGCTTTTTTCAACTGGTCAGAACGCTCGCCGCTCATACTGCCAGAATAATCAAGGCAGAAGAAAGTTAATGAAGGCTTTCTGAAAGCTGATTGGTAAAGATTCAATGCTTTCAGAATGACATCTTCGGCAGGAAGTTTGATCGGGGAGAGGATTTTTTGTACATCTATTCCCCAATCGGGGTTGAATACAGTGGCTGGTGCATTTTTTAATTCCCCTGCGAAACCAGTTCTTCTTCCCAATTGTAAAAGCTTAAGCTGAACGCCTTCGGATAACAAATATGCCTGCAAGCCCTTAAAAAACTCATCCTTCAACGGATCACCATTATCAATATATCCCAGTTGGGAATCCGCAATTACGAGGCCATCCACTGGATAAACAACATACAGCGGTTCCTTACCTTTTTTTAGGAGTTCCTGGTTTGCTTCAATAATCAATGATTCATAGTTCACCATGGCATCATAATCACCTTTCAAATAAAGGTCTTTTAACCATCCGGAACTGCCAGACGACCTGTTGATCCCCGAAAGTAAATCAGTGATCTCAGTTTTCAAAACTGGTTTTTCGAGATCAGCAGTTGTGATGTATTCCGGATTGCCCAGCAAAGCATAAAGAAACCCGATATAAGCGCTTGCTCCTGAGTTCGATTGAGAGGCTGAAGTCATGATGAACTTCAGCTTTTTCTCACGGATGGCTTTCAGAATGTCGGCAACCTTAACATCCTTCCCAACAAACCCTAACGTTTTAGCAAGGCTTTTCTTAATGCCAAAAACTACAGGTGAAGTCATAATGGATTGTGCATATTTGACTTTGTGATCACGGTCGCCCAATGTGATCCAGATCCCACTTGCCGGCCAAACAGCGTCGTATTTTGAAGCATTCTTTTGCAATTCAAGCATGATATCTACAGATCCTTCATACTTGAATTTCATTTGAACATTGTTTTTACTGGCGAATTCATTCACAATTTGTTCCAATGGAGCATTCTCCGAACCAGACAGGATTGTGAATACTTTGGGATGTTTTTTACAGGAATTCAAGGAAAAAATAATAAATGCTATAGTAAGTACGAAGGATATTTTCTTCATTGTGTAAAACAGGAGATGTGTTTTCATTTCCGGAATTTTTTATGCCTTTAAAAATCAGCTATTTAGAAAAAAAATATTTTTTTTATGTTTGCATACAAATTACTTATTATCAAGCGAATCAGAGTTAATATAAAGTTAAATTTTATGGATTCTTTTTATGACTCTGTTTTTGATTTATTATGAAACCATTGACGCTTTCTTTGTAATTTAAATAAAAATTATTGAAAACTTAATGATGAGTTAGTAGTTTGAATGAGGAATATTTTCAAATTTGTAGTCAAAATCCCGATGAAAAAAATTGTTCATCTTTCAGACCTTCACATAGGCTATCCCGGCTGTCATAAAAGACTGCTCAATTTAAAAAAAAACTGTTAGGGTCTCTTAATAATCCGGAAGACATTCTTATTATTATTACGGGAGATTTAGTCGATAATGCTTTCAATCCCTACTCTTATTTTCAAGTAAAACGTTTCATTCATTCGCTTGAAGAAAGAGGGTTTAAAGTACTTATTGCTCCCGGAAATCATGATTATGGGACCGGAGGTTGGGGGTTTGTCTTTTTTACCAGGATTTTCAGAAGAATATATTTTGGTGATTCCTCAAAGGTGTTTCCAAAACTTGATGTCATTGATGGTAATGCATATATCGCACTTGATTCAATGGCTGGGGCATTGAAAAGAACAATGACTTTTTTTGCACAGGGGAAACTAGGAAAAAAACAGCTCGACAATCTTCACAAACTGCTCTACTCACCTGCTGTCATTGGATGCAATCAAATCATCATTTATTTGCACCATCATCCAATGGATTACCGTCCATTCATGCAACTGCTCGATTCCGAAGAATTTCGCAAAGTCATTGAGAACAAAGTTGACATTCTGCTCTTCGGTCATTTTCATGAAAAAGAAGGTGATGCAGATGTAAAAAACTTTCATGATATGTGGAACATCCCCCGTTGTTACAATGCCGGGTCCTCAACCGGAAAAGATAACAAACAAGGGCCTATCATGCTGATCAATCCATCAGAGGAAAGGCGCTATGATGAGATGATTTTTATAGATCAAAGTTGAAATTAATTCTGATTTAATAATAACTTAATTGCCCGACCCTCAGCATGTTTTTTTTATTGGGTACATTTGACTTTCCCAAAAAAAACTCACTATGTTAGGCTGGATACTTCATAAACATTCCGATTTTCTGATTAAACCTGAAACCTACGAAATTCAGAAGTTGATTGAAGAAGGTAAGAACGTCGGAATTGAAATGCTTGTTCTTCAACCTGAACAAATTGAGATCATCGTAAACCGGGATGACCGGAAAAGTGTTTTTGTGAATGATGTTTCTACACCTCTTCCTGATTTCATCATCCCCCGAATGGGAGCCGGTACCACTTACTTCGCGCTTGCCTTGATCCGCCACCTCGAAAAGCTTGGCGTTTATTCTTTTAATACTGCAAACGCTATCGATACAGTTAAAGATAAACTTTACCAGTTCCAGGTTCTTGCAGAATCGGGAATGCCCATTCCCAAAACCATGCTTGCGAAATTCCCACTCGACCTTGAGGTGGTGGGTAAACACATAGGTTTTCCGGTAGTGGTCAAAACACTTTCCGGCTCGCAGGGGAGTGGCGTTTTTCTTTGCGAAACCCTTAATTCCCTCGACGAATTGATGCGCATGGTTGAAAACTCAAACCCGAATGTAAACCTTATTTTTCAGGAGTTTGTGAAGACAAGTTCAGGGAGGGATCTTAGGGTCGTTACGGTTGGAGGTAGGGTAGTGGGGGCAATGATAAGAACAGCAGCTGACGGAAGTTTTAAGGCCAATTATTCAAGGGGAGGATCAATTCAAAAATTTGAAATAACACCGGCAATTGAATGGCTCGTACTCGAAATTGCTCGCACACTTGATTTGGATATCGCCGGTATTGACCTACTCTTTGATGGGGATGGATTTAAAATATGCGAGGTTAATTCATCGCCTGGCTTTGAAGGACTTGAGAAAGCATGTGAGAAAAATATCGCCAGGGAAATCATTCAGTTTGTAAAACTTAGGATCGATATGAAATCTAAAGCAAAATAGCGGTTTAGAGTTCAACTTTGATTTTTGTTTGATTAAATCTCTTCTTTACTTCGTCACCGTCAACTTCTTTTGAGAGGGATTTGAGAGTTTCCATCGGGATATCATGAATATCTGTGATAATTAAAACATCAAGACAGTTATTGAACTGGGGATCAACATTGAATCCAATGACTTCGGAATTTATACTGAGGTATTTTTTTATTAAAACCGGTATTTCGAATACTGGATCAAAAGCCTGAATAAAGTTATCCAAACCGCTGATGCTTTTTCCTGCAACTTCATGAAAAATTCTTTTTTTGATTACTCCATTGATTTCGGGAACGAATTTTTTCCTGGGATTAAGATAAGATGCAAATTCTCTATTAAAATAATATTTTTTCAAAAACTCAACAGTCAGCGATTTGGAAAGTTGACTATATTTATTACTTATACTCACAGGTCCAATAAGATACCGAAACTCCGGATTCCTGAACACCAGTTGAAATAGCCCTTTCCATAATAGAAACAGGGGAAGTGGCGTTTTTTGATAGGCTTTTACAATAAATGACCGGCCCAGTTCCACCGATAGTTTTAGTACCGGCGTAAATCCGGCTTTGACATGGAAGAGAGTGTTAATGTAAAAACCTTTGATGCCCAGCTTTTCAATGATGTGGTTTCCATAACCAACCCGGTAACCTCCAATGATTTTCTTTTCAAGGTTATTCCATATAAATAGCTGATCATAATATTGATCGAATTCATCCAGGTCGCAGGGGTTAAAGGTACCCTCGCCTACCTCCCGGTAAGATATTTCTCTCAACCGCCCTATTTCGGTCATAATATTAGGTATCTGCCCAAAGGGAGCACAAAAAACAGAATACTCACTGAGAGAGAACAATAAATGGGAGGGTGTCAACTTTTCTATTTCATCACAAATCTGATTAATAGCAACAGGTTGTATAATAGATTGAGGGTGGCACGAAGTTAAATGCCAGATTCTTCTTTGCTTTTCAAGCTTGATCCCAAGCGAAAGCGTTCTCATCCTTAAGTATCTTCCAAAGTCATTGATGTCTTTTAATTTATCCTGATCCCTGACAGAAATAGGTCTGCCTATCCTGACCAGGATATCTTTTCTCGATTTATTGAACAATTCAGAAGGTAAGCAGGCAGTTCTTAAAAGTGGGTGTATTAGCCCGATTATATTAAAAAAAACACTGTTATGACCATTAAAGTACACTGGAACAATGGGAACGCGTGCTTTTTTTATAAGTTTTAATATGGAGTAGGGCCATATTTTTTCACTAATACCTCCCGAAATCAGATTAAAAGATGCTACTTCTCCAGCAGGGAAGATACCCAGGGGATGTCCTTCCTTAAGGTGTGATAATGCTTCTCTCAATCCTCCGTAACTTGACTGAACATTGGGCATTTGTTCAAATGGATTCACCCTTAAACCTATGCCTTCAATGGGTTTGACCCTCGCCAGTAAAAAATTCATCATGACTTTGAAATCGGGACGGATTGCAGGGAGGACTTTTACAAGGATCATCCCATCAATCCCTCCATACGCATGATTTGAAATAGTAATAAATGGCCCATCTTTAGGAATGTTCTGAAATTCTTCATTGGCAATGTGATAATGAAACCCTAGGGCATTAATTGCAGCTTCAATAAATTCATCGGCAGATAATTCAAGATTTTGTTCATAGAACGAATTGATGATATCCAGTTTCATCATCTTGAAAAGCAAAGAAGCAATATGTTTCCCGCCAGGATATTTAAGAATGGGTGCTGCCCTGATAATATCTTCTTGGGTTACAAGACTCATAATTCAATATTTTTTTTGTTGAAATTTATTGCTTCTGGTTTTTGTCAAAAAGGGTTTCTTGACCTAAATACGAAACCATGATTCTGAATCTATTGGCCTTTTTCATCAGAATGCATCATCTTTTGATTGCAAAAAATTAACGGTTTCTGAAATCCCCAATGGATAAGAAGTGGGTTCAAAGTTGAAGAATGAATTAAATTTTGAAGAATCGAAACAATAATCATATTCATTTTGATAAAGCATCTCAAAAGTCTCATGGATCGTTTTATTAAAGTAGCCTGCAAACCTGACCATCCATTTTGATAACACCTGATAATTGGGTGTAACTCCCAGTTCTTTAGCCGCTATCTCGATAAATGCCTTTCCGGTTATACCTGGGTTGCAAGTTGGGAGGTGCCATACCCTATTATAAGTCTGATCATTGTTTGCCATGATGATCATCGCTTTAGCAGCATCTATAGTATAGGTAAAGGTGTGCAAGGTTTCCTCATTGATCAGCCATTGAGCCTTCTTGCCTTTCATCAGCCTCTTGAAAACCATCAAATAGGGAAGGCTGTTGACCGAAGTATATGGCCCGTATAAATCAGCTGATCTTGCTATGGCAGCTTTGATATTTCCATCCTTGATTTCATGACAAAGCGTTCTTGCAATTTCAGCACGGATTTCCCCTTTCTTACTGTTTGGATAACATGGGGTTTTCTCAGTCATTTTTCCCTTTACATGACCATACATGTATACATTATCAAAAAATATAAGTTTAGCGTTTGCTCGTTTACAGGCTTCTATGGAATGTCTCATGATTCGGGGCCAGGCTTGTTCCCAAATCTTATAATTATAGGGTAGCCCCGCACATAAAAATACAATACTCGACCCCTTCACAGCATCAATAGCTTCATTTAAAAGCAATAAATCACCTTTAACTGATTTTGCTCCAGGCAAGGTAAATCCACTTCTTGAAACTAAGCGAACCTGCCTTTTTTGTTGTATCAACTCTTTTGCCAATGCATTACCTATAGAGCCACCTGCTCCAAGGATCGTATAAATCTTCATATGCCGGGAGTAAGTTCTGGTATTTTTTTTGATTATAATAAAACTGTGAAATTATGAAAAAACCCTGTTTGACATTTTTGATTGGCATTAATAAATTATTAATTGTGAACGATTAATGATGTCCTCGATCTGATGAAATTCAAAATCCATTTCATATTCGTTATCATTTTCTTAAAAATTAATTATCACTTGCTTAACTTATTGTTGTTGTTCCCTTAACATAGGAATTTACTTTTCAAATGAACTTTGTTCTTGAATTTCACAAGGATAGAATTTAGTTGAACAACCCTTGTCAAAAAAGTTAAACATGAAAATTCCAATACGGAAGATCAAGACAATTGTTTTTATGAGTTCTCTGATAGTTGCGTTTTTTTCACTTACTGGAAATGCAAAGATAATAAGTAAAGTGCTGCCTGAAATTTCAGTGGAAACAACATCAGCACAACTCAAAATCCTTTCCTGGAATATCGGAATGTTACCTTTTTATGATCTTTTCAGCGAAAAGAATGAAAGGGCTGAAGCAATTGGAAGGGCTCTTTCTTCAGTTGATGATGATATTATCGTCTTTGAAGAGGCTTTTACAGCACAGGCCAGGAGGATCATCTCAAGCTTCTTGCATGACCATTACCCGTATGTCTATGGCCCCATCAACAAATCACTGAAATCAATGAAATTTAACGGTGGGGTCTGGATCTTAAGTAAAATTCCTTTGGAAATGAAGAAAGAGATTGAATTCAAAAGTTCTGCCGGATTTGATTCTTTTGCAAGAAAAGGTGCTGTTTTGTTTGAAGGGCATTTTAACAACACTTTATTCCAATTGATAGCAACACATTTACAGGATGATGATTATCCTCAGTATATCAGGGAAAAACAACTTTCTGAAATATATAAAAACCTGATCGTCCCTTATTCTGATCCAAACGTCGCCCAGATTATTTGTGGGGATTTTAACACCGATAAAAAAATCGCTGAAAATTATTGTGGTATGCTTAATATATTAGATGCCGAGGATGGATCCATATATGGAACGAATATGGTCACCTTCGATGATCAGTCCAACGATGCATATCATTCACCAAACCCCGACCCACGCCAGATCGACTATGTTCTGATCCGGAATTCACAGGTGACACAAAAGATGTTTCGGCAAATCTCAGTATTCAAATCCACTTGGGGTAAAGGCAAAGAATACCTTTCTGATCACAATGCAATTGAAGCGGTAATTGAATTCACAAAACCTGAATATTTGAGCAAAGCAATCAAAAACAATACAAAATAACAATGTTAAACTCATTTCCTATGATTAAGAAAATCAGAATTACCATCTGTAAAGAAGATATTTATTTCTGTCAGGATCTCATTGATGAAATAAAGGAAGACCCAAAAGGCGCTTTCGATTTGTGCGAAATTTATGGCTATGACGATCTTCCATTCGAATTATTCGCTGATTTTGATTCCTTACCGCAAGAAGACAAAGATAAATTAATCGAAGCCCTGGCCTCTTCCAAATCAGAAGCCGATGCTGACCTGACAGAAGAACAGGATGAAAAATTCGAAGCATTTCTTGAGGTTTTCGAAGAAGAAAGTTAACTTCGCCAACTCGCCAGATTTCCATCCTGGGCATTATGAAAATCAGAAAATCCTATTTATAAACGGCAGGTAAAGATTTCCTTCAGGCAAGATTAACTGTTTGATTAACTAATTCTACGGTAAAATTAATCTTTGCATTCAAAGCCTTAAAGACCTTTATAATTGTCTCAAACCTTGCATCAGTTAAGCTATTTTCAATTTTTGAAATCTGTGCTCGTTTAACTCCAACAAGTATACCGAGTTCTTCCTGAGTTAAATTACGCTCTTTACGCGCTTCTCTGATAGTTTTACCAATTAAGTCAAGTCGTAACTCATTCTCGAATTTTTCTCGTTTCTGTGTTCCGCGTTTTCCAATATGTTTATCGGTAATTTCGTCAAGACTGTATGTCTTTAGTATTTTATTTTTCATCGTTTATATGTTTTTTTGTTTAAAGTAGAGTCTACTGATCTTTTCAGCCTTATCTATATCACTTTGAGGAGTTTTATCAGTTTTTTTCTAATACCGTGAGTTGAAATTACAACAGTATCATTCCTTTCTGATTTGTCCCAAAATGCTAAAAGCCTATAATTCGTTTTGTTGTGCAACGTTCTGAATTCCCATATTTCTCCTTGCAATTTTTTGAATAGTTCTTTATCTTTAGAAAACTTTGCCTTGTTTACATTGTAAATTATCTTGTCCCTCGTTTTTTCGTCAAGATTATCAATAAATTCCGAAGCTTCTTCTAAAAATGTAACTCGAAATTTTTCGATCATGTGATAACATTATTGCAAGGATACTTGTATCTTTATTAGGAAACAAATATTCGATTCCTTACTTTAAAACTTGCGGTGGTTTGAAAAAAAAAGCTTTCTTTGACCAGTCTTCGAAGAAAAAATCAACCCAAATTAAATTGTTGATTTTTAAGAAGATTTAATGGTTAGAAAAAATCGGTAGAGGGTTGCCAAGACTCCGCCTTTTTCACGAGTACTATTGATCCTAACCAATAAACTATCTTAAATGAGGAAGTTCAGAAAATGAATCCGGTGTGTAAATGTGGATTGTTGAAAACTTAAAAAGCCTAAGGCTATACATCCTTGCTCCGCAGGAGCAATATTTTCGTAGCTATAAAAGAACATCTTATTTTCCCCCGCTCCATCGGAGCAGTATTTTCCATTTTATGACCTGACCTTCTTGTTTTTTGCGATATTTGTAGAACATTAATTGAAAAAAATGCTTGCTTTGACCAGTCTTGCCGGAACAATCAGCACAAATCACAATGTTGATTTTTAAGAAGATATTATGGTCAACAAAAATCGGCAGAGGGTGGCAAAGAACTCTGGCTTTCCCAATTGAAAACAGAGAAAGTCATAAAAAATATTTTTATAAATATGTTTGACATTGTGAAAATATATCTAATTTTGGGATAACTCTACTCAGTTACATGTTGTTCAATAATTATGACTCGGCATTATCAGAAATATAAACCAAATACTGTCAACAATTGAGATTACAAAACCATTAACTGTCTTAAGAAATTTCATCCTGTGAAACAGATAACCAAATATTCCAGAATACTGATACTTCTTTTAGTTGCTGTAGGATTAACCTTTTGCAAAAAGCACCAGGAAGCAAGTGTTGATAATTCATCGAACCTGCCTGATAATATCATTTATACAGATTTAGTGCCAGATACTTCTGTTTCATCCGTTCAAAAGAATTTACCTCCTTATCAAATGCCACCACCAAAGGATTCGTCTGCTCAAATTGATTTAGATGTTGATCATGATGGTATTAACGATATAACTGTCGGTGCCGACGTAATTTATTTCTTCATAAGTGCCAGTGATCCAGGGGCCAATTATTGGTTTGGTCTTGGATTAGGCACAATAAGAGAGCAGGATTCGGTTCCAATATTAATTACAAGTCCGCCTTGTTTTAGTACAGCAAGACCATACCAAAAGGATGAGCTTATCTTTAACAATTCTCATTTTTCAATTGGTAGTTTATTGTCTAGCAGTGGTAGTCCACAGGACCCATGTGAATGTAATACTCTTTCCGGCGATACCTATTATGGATTTAAACTTTATGACCACGGCGGGTATGATTATGGTTGGATATTGTTGAATGGGGGTGGAACCTCCATAACTGTTAAAGCGTTTGCAATAAACAAAACAAAAAATAACCCAATAAAAGCAGGACAAATAAAATGATAGACACGTTAGAGAAATAAGTATTATCATGACATCTTAACCAATTATCATTCAATACTATTGTGAAGTAATATGATACGTGCGAACGCTGGTCATTCGAAGTGCTATTCATTAATAATGAGTTTGTTAACTCGTAAAAAATGCGTTTTTTTTGCCTCCCCCTCCTTTAGTCGTTCTATACTCCCGCTATACTCCCGCTATATTCATTCTATAATTCGGCCATAGGATTTTTTTACAAATTCTTTAATTTAGACATTGTTCACATATACTTTAGATATACTCAAATCCTGGGTCAAATCGAACTTTAAAACTCGTTGGGTAATTCTCCCGGTTTCAATTTATGGTTCGGCCTGCCTGTCAATACTACCCATGTTCTTTCATCTGGAGTCGCAGGAGCAATGGTTGCCGGTGAGGGTCGACAGAATCTCCAGATGCTAACCATTAAAAATATCCTTGATGCGTTGGTATTCACCTTGCCGGTCACAATCATTTTATCCGGAAGTCTCTTTTTGTTGTTTCGTTATTTATTATAATTTTGTATTCCCCTTTCACAATCACCCATTCCTGACATTTCTTAATGATTTGTTAACATAAAGATAATCCACTGTTAACACATAAGTTGGTCATAGGGTATACTTTTGCCGCAAACTTAATCAACAAACTATGAAAAAAGAATGTACAAAAGATCCAAATTCGCATGAGAATACTTCCATGCGGCCATCTGGTGTAAATTATTTCCGGATGAAGGCAAAAAAAGCTACGCTTTTCGCATTGACAATGGGACTGGTAATTCCGATGATACTGACGAAACCAGTAGTGGCCCAATCAGGTTCAACGGATACCATTCCTCAACAGGTTTCAACCCTGAGAGACCGGGTAAACGGACTTGAGGACAGGATAACAACTGCAGAAGGTGATCTTTCAAAACTAACGAAAATCAAACTATCAGGTTACGTCCAGGCTCAATATTTTCATTATGAACAATCCTCAAACTATCCGCATGATAATTTCATGATTCGTCGTGCCAGAGTAAAAGTTACCTATGATGCTACCGATGGTGTTGCATTTGTATTAGAGCCCGATTATCAACCAGGTAACTTTACCATCAAGAATGCCTATGCGCAGATAAATGAACCTTGGTTAAAAACTTTCTCTGTGTGGGCTGGTAAATTTGACCGTCCCAATTATGAAGTAGAATATTCATCCAGTAATCTGGAGTGCCTTGAGCGTTCAAAAGTAATTACATCCTTATATCCGGATGAAAAAGCCATCGGTTTTAAACTTGAAGTGATGCCAAGAAAAACACACCTCAAAATCCAGGTCGCTATTTTGAATGGAAATGAAGGTTTGACTTATACTGATGCAAATGGAAATACAATTAGTGCAGCACAGAATAACGCTGACTTTGATGGTTTCAAAGATTTAATGGGTCGCGTGACTTACGCATTCAAATTTGGAAATTTTGGTGGCCTTAGCATCGGTGCACACGGCTATTATGGTAAAGTAAAAGCAAATACTACCGATCTTTTGAATTCAGACTATACCCTGAACAAAACAGAATCCGATCAGGGTAACTCTATCCGGAGAAATTGGGTAGGTGTTGAAGCTCAACTCTACATGGATGTACTTGGTGGATTGACCCTTAAGGGAGAATACATCATGGGTGTTAACGGTGTTCCTGGCTCATATGTAAAGAATGCTACAGTCAACACGACTTCATACAGCATGAAACATGACACCCTGGCTCAGACCAATACAGCTACAACGACAACTGCAATCATCCCATGCATCGAAAGAAACTTTATGGGATACTATGTATACCTTATCAAGAACATTGGAAAACGCAATCAGTTTGCCGTACGTTATGATTATTATAATCCCAATACTAAAATTAGTAAGGATTCAATTTCAACCAAATACGGTTACAATCCTAAGACCATTACCACGACAGTCAATGGTACTCCTAAATATTCCAGTTCTACAAATATGTACACAATAGCACAAACTGTGACATCAACGACTGAAAAGCTGATGGCCGGTGCAGGTGATATTTCGCTCGGAACATGGACATTTGCATGGACTTATTTCTTTAGCAACAACATAAAACTGCAATTGGCTTATTCTATTCCAATTAATGAAAAACTGCCCAATGCTGGGAAAGTTGTTACAAACTATACTGTGAACAATGTTCCGGGAAGCTATGATTATAACCAGGTTATCAAGCAGAACTTCCTGACACTTAGGGTACAGGCAAAATTCTAACATGTCATTTCTTTAATAAATATTAAAAATAAAATCATGAAAAGATCAAACATAATAAAAACGATAACTGGTGTTATCCTGCTTGCGGTCATCACATTCGCATTCATGCCTGCACCAAAGAAAATAACGATAAAAGGTTCCGATACCATGGTAATCCTTGCTCAAAAATGGGCTGAAGTTTACATGAAATCACATCCTGAAGTTACTCTTCAGGTAACTGGTGGCGGATCAGGAACAGGGATCTCTGCTTTGATAAATGGTGCAACAGATATCTGCAATGCAAGTCGCCCGATGAAACAGAGCGAGAAAGATCAATTAAAAGAACGTTATAGTTCGCTTGGTATTGAAATCCGTTGTGCAAAAGATGGTATTACTGTCTACTTAAATGAAGCCAACCCGGTTAAAGAACTCAGCGTGAAACAACTGGGTGGTATCTATACTGGAAAAATCAAGAATTGGAAAGAAGTTGGTGGTGCAGATGCCGACATCAAATTATATGGCCGTGAAAACAGCTCTGGAACTTATGTTTTCTTTCAGGAAAATGTGGTTAAGGGTGATTATGCAACCAGTTGCCAGACTCTTCCCGGCACTGCTGCTGTTGTCAATGCCGTAAAAAATGATAAATATGGTATTGGTTATGGTGGAGCTGCTTACTCTAAAGGAATAAAACAGTGTCTTGTAAAAAAGGATGATAAATCTCAGGCTTATGCACCCACTGCTGAGACTATAAAAGATGGAACTTATCCAATCAGTAGGTTCTTATACATGTATCTGAGAAACAGGCCAACGGGTGAAATGAAAAACTACATTGACTGGATCCTCGGACCAGAAGGTCAAAAACTCGTAGTCGAACAAGGATATTTCCCGGTTAAATAGCGGTTAGTAAATGATTCCAAAGCAGTGCAACAGCGCTGCTTTGGTTTTTTAAGTTAAAAGAATGAATACTGAAGATACGATTCACTCACAAGAAGATAATAGCGGACTTCCGGTAAAGGAGGAAAGCGCTTCCAAAAATCAGCCTGCCCGGTTTGTTTTTAGTAAGGAGAGCCTGAAAAAACAAATGCGACCTGCAGAATTTTTTGCTGAAAAAATTATTACTGGTGTTGCATTCCTGTCCATTGCCATTATTATCTTAATATTTTTGTTTGTGTTTCGGGAAACAATACCTATCTTTTCTGGAAAGACAGCAAAGAAAACAGAGATTTCATCTGCAAAACAGGAAGTTTACGGTGGTGGTGAAACAGCCGCTCCTGCTGAAAAGCAAGAAGTATATGGCGCAACCGGTGATACCACAAAAGACACTACGGTTACTGCTAAAGTCGGTGGTTTATCGTATAAAGAAGATGAATCGGATGCAGGAAATCTGGTTACGGTTAAAGGCTTGACTGGTAAAATATGGATGCCGGTTTCTGATAGGCCAAGGTACGGATTGTTGCCCTTGATCATTGGAACATTTAAAATCACATTGATTTCAATCCTTTTCGCTGGGCCTTTAGCCATTTTGGCTGCTTTATTCTCTGCAGCTTTTGCACCGAGATGGATGCGTGAGATCATAAAACCTGCAATTGAAATACTGGCAGGATTTCCTTCGGTCGTAATCGGGTTCTTTGCCCTTATCGTTATGGCTACATTTTTCCAACATCTGTTTGGATATGAAACCAGGCTTAATGCATTTGTAGGTGGTGTGGCAATGGCTCTGGCTGCCATTCCTATCATCTTTACGGTAACTGAAGATGTTATGACTGCAGTCCCGGCAACTTATAAAGAAGCCAGCCTTGCGTTGGGTGCTTCAAAATGGCAAACTGCTTTTTTTGTCACCTTGCCTGCAGCAGCGCCTGGAATTTTTGCTGCAATATTACTCGGTATCGGAAGAATATTCGGTGAAACCATGATCGTCCTGATGGCGACCGGGAACGCCGCATTGATGTCCATGAACCCATTCGAATCAGTCAGGACCTTGTCTGCCACGATTGGAGCAGAAATGGCTGAAGTCGTGTTTGGAGATACCCATTACAATGTGTTGTTCCTGATAGGAACATTATTATTCGTTTTCACCTTTGCTTTGAATGCAACGGCTGAATTTTATGTTAAAGGCAGATTAATGACCCGGTCACAGGGTAGAAAATCATGAAGATAAAAAAATTAACTGGCGGGCTTATCATGGGAGCCACAGGAATGTCTGTGGTCTTGATCATTGCGATCATTATTATTATGCTCGTGATCATAATAATCGGAGGAAAAGACCAATTATCCTGGAAGTTTTTATCTGAATTCCCTCAGGAAGGAATGACAAAAGGTGGCATTTTCCCGGCAATATATGGTACTGCCCTAATGGTGATCATCATGTCACTTGCAGCAGTTCCTTTTGGGGTTATCACTGCCCTTTACCTAACTGAATATGCAAAAGAAACGTCATGGATTGCCAAAGGTGTTCAGTTTGCAGTCAGAACACTTTCAATGGTACCTTCCATTATTTTTGGCCTTTTTGGTCTTGGGTTTTTTATAAAATTTGTTGGAGGAGGACTGGATAAAGTCTTTTCTGGTGGACAATTGATTTGGGCACAACCAAATATTCTTTGGGCCAGCCTTACAATGGCCTTGTTGACTTTACCTGTTGTGATCGTTTCTGTGGAGGAATCCATCCGCGCAGTTCCCCGTGATTTGCGTGAAGCAAGTTTAGCCCTTGGAGCTACAAAATGGCAAACGATCAGGAAAGTGGTACTGTCAGGTTCAAAATCTGGAATCCTGACGGGTACAATTCTTGCTGTATCTAGAGGAGCAGGGGAGGTTGCACCAATTCTTTTTACCGGAGCCGCCTATTACCTGGCATCTTTACCACATTCACTCAGCGACCAATTCATGTCACTTGGTTATCATATATACATTATGTCTACTCAATCGGTAAATGTCGATCAGACATTACCGATCCAATTTGCAACTACACTTGTTTTGCTCCTTCTGACATTTACACTGAATTTTGTTGCCGTTATCATCAGGTCAAGACTTAGAAGAGCTCATTAAGAACAATGAAAAGGATTTAATTATAAGATGAAAGAATTTAAAATAAAAACAGTAGACCTTTCGCTTTTCTATGGAAGCAAGATGGCACTCAATTCCATTTCGATGGATATTCCTCAGAAACAGGTTACAGCGTTAATTGGACCTTCCGGTTGCGGAAAGTCCACTTACCTGAGAACGCTAAACCGCATGAACGATCTGATTCCGGGTGTCAGGATCACAGGAGAGGTTCAGGTTGATGGGTTTAATATTTATGACAAAAATGTCGATTCAGTAAACCTCCGGAAACAGGTTGGAATGGTGTTTCAGAAGTCGAATCCGTTTGCAAAATCAATCTTTGAAAATGTAGCATATGGACCTAAGATAAATGGGACTCATGATCATAAAAAATTAAAGGAAATAGTTGAATTGTCATTACAACGTGCTGCAATATGGGATGAAGTGAAAGATAGGTTGCACGACTCAGCTTTGGGTTTGTCCGGAGGTCAGCAACAACGTCTTTGCATTGCACGCACACTTGCTGTCGACCCTGAGATCATTCTTATGGATGAGCCGGCCAGTGCACTTGATCCAATTTCTACTTCTAAAATAGAAGAACTAATTTATGTCTTAAAAGAAAATTATACAATCATTATTGTTACGCATAATATGCAACAAGCTGCACGCGTTAGTGACAATACAGGATTCTTTTACCTTGGAGAGTTGATTGAATATGGGAAGACAAAAAAAATATTTACAGGCCCCGATAAAAAACAGACAGAAGACTATATTACAGGAAGATTTGGATAATCGACTTACAATTAGTACGTCACAATTTATTTAATATAAACATTCACTATAAATACAATGGAAAGACATTTCGAACTTGAACTCGAAAAATTAAGAAAGAGAATCTTAAAAATGGGAAACCTCGTTGCTTCTCAGATTCATCAAACAATGGTCGCATTGGTTAATTGCGATCTTGAAGCAGCAGAAGAAATTATTGAAACTGACAATGCTATTGATGAGTTGGATGTTAAAATTGATAAACTTTGTCAGCGCATCTTTGCGCTTACCCAACCTGTAGCTACAGATCTTCGGATGATCATGGCTTCGCTGAAAATGAACAACGACCTTGAGCGTATGGGAGATCATGCAGTAGAAATTGCACTAAGGATTGAAGGGCTCAGCGAATTCAAAGACATTTTGATTGAACTTAAGATCGATGAATTGGCCGAATTGACTGATACTATCGTTAAGGATGTTGTCTCCATTCTTAATACAAGGAATGTTGTATTTATTAAGGATATCTATGACGCTTCAGAAGTAATAAAGGAAAAGATACAGGTTATTTCTGAACAAATTATACAACAGATGGCTCAGAAATCGGATGTGGTTGTGGTAGCGACAAACCTGATGATCATATTAACAGAGATTGAGCGTATTGCTGGATATTCATTCAATATTGCAGAGTCTATCTACTTCCTGGTAGAAGGAAAACTTGTTAAACATTCAAAGCATTTTTGGGATCAGCAGGCTGCTATCGTAAGAAAAGAGATAAAGACTCCGGGTGAAGGTGAAGTTAAGATTGATACGGATCTGCCTTCTGAAGAGTAAACGCAAATGTAGTTCCCAATCCAAGCGTACTTCTGACATTTATTGTTTGATGGTGGGCCTCGATAATATGTTTTACAATTGAAAGCCCAAGTCCTGAACCACCCTGTTCACGTGATCTGCTCTTGTCAACCCTAAAGAAACGTTCAAATAACCTCGTAATATCTTTTGAATCGACTCCAAGACCATTGTCTGCGACCTCGATCAGAAGGTGTTGATCCATATCAAAAAAACTGACCTTTGTTTTACCATTCTCTGTCCCATATTTGATACTGTTATCCAAAAGATTGATTAGTACCTGGCGAATACGTTCCTTATCAGCTCTTACAAATAATGGTTTCTCGTTTTCCCTCGATATGCTCAACCGGATGTTTTTCTTTTTCGCTTTTACTTCTAAAAGTTCAATGACATCTGTTGATAGCGCAACAATATCAAAATTGATCATGTCGAGTTTCAGCTCTCCTGTTTCAAACCGTGAGATGACTTCGAGATCTTCAACAATTGATATCATCCGTTCAATATTCTTTCCTGAACGTTCCAGGTATTCTTTGTTAATCGAAGGGTCATCAAGACCGCCATCGAGTAACGTTAGAATATAACCTTGGATATTAAAAAGCGGAGTTTTCAATTCATGAGATACATTTCCCAGAAATTCCCTGCGGTAGACCTCCAACTTTTTTAATTCCTCTATCTCTTGCCGGCGATCCTTTGCCCATTCGCTTACTTCTTCATTAACTTTGCTGATAATATCTTTATCAAGGGTTAGATCCATTTCTTTAAAAGAAATCTTTGATTTCAAAGTGTGAATCGTTTTGTAGATCAGTTTTATTTTATCGTAAATGAATTTTTCGAGAATGTACCGGTAAATGAAATAGGAAAGGAGGAATACTCCGGAATCAGCTATTAGTAATGGAATCCATGAAATACCCTCTTTTAGAAAAAGAGCCGATCCAATGTAAAGAACTGAAAGAACAACGACAATAGCTGCAGAGTTTATCAGCATCCATGTGTTGGGACTGATATTTTGATCAGATTTCATATTTATATCCTACCCCCTTGATCGTTCTGATGTTGTCGGATTCAAGTTTTTCACGTATCCGTCGGATATGGACATCAATGGTACGATCCCCTACGATAACATCATTTCCCCATACCTCTTCAAAGATTTGTTCTCTTGTAAATACTTTGTCAGGTTTGGATGTCAATAGGTCAAGAAGCTCAAATTCTTTCCTTGGAAGTCGGATCTCTCTCCCTTTTTTCAGTATGATGTACTTTTCACGATCAATGATAATATCACCAAGAATGGTTCTCGATTCAAGCTCAAGCTTTTCAGGTGACCTTCTTAATAATGCATTGACACGGCTCATGAGCACTCTTGGCTTGATCGGTTTCGAAATATAATCGTCACCACCTGCATCCAAGCCTGCAATTTGAGAAAAATCTTCGCTACGGGCAGTCAAAAAAGCAATCAGGGTCGATTTTAATGTGTCGATCTTCCTCATCTCAATACAGGTCTCAATGCCATCTATTCCTGGCATCATGATATCAAGAATGACAAGATGCGGAATTGTTTTCTTTGCGATCTGGATTGCATCTTTTCCATTGGAACTAGTGAACAGCGTGAAACCCTCCTTACGGATATTATATCCTACAAATTCTAGAATATCGGGTTCGTCATCAACGAGTAGTATCTTATATTCAGATTTTTCCATGTAGTTACTTTCTTTTTCAAAAGTAAGGAAGAAAATTGAAACACTCGTTAATAAATCATTAAGAATATGAAGCTTGTTAAGGTAATATTTTTGACCCAGTATTAAAA
>Ga0364866_10055_pt1 | contig 73117 bp, 77 predicted proteins | sample ExccelAu500001D3_3_FD_206913 | JGI IMG/M metagenome (GOLD analysis project Ga0364866, IMG submission 206913) | Enriched cells from Trout Bog Lake Hypolimnion, Wisconsin, USA - BchlTB.Aug13.5000.01.D3 | ecosystem: Environmental > Aquatic > Freshwater > Lake > Hypolimnion/Profundal zone | place...
ACCCACAACGAAATCTGGGATCGAAGAAACTTTGGCAAAGCACCCTGGATCCACCTCGTTCAGTGCCAGATGCAGAACGGGACTTACATCTACAGTTTGATTCTGCTTTGAGCCGCTCGAATAATAGGAATAGATGGTTCCAGAAAGTTGATCTATCTCCAGATGAAATACGGGATTGGCTAGAAACGCCGTCACCGTCGTCGAAATCTTTGGCCCCTTGGTGAGAAGTATTTTGCGCTCCTCGCCCGTCGCGCTTTCCAATCCCTTGCTCACAAAGTAAGCACCCACATCGACCCTAAAGTTCTGGTTAGACCAAAGAGTATGAGTCACCTTGTTAATCGGGTTGCCGCTGCCCACCGACAAATAAACAGTTCCCAAAATCGAAAAGAGCGTCAGAAAGATTGGCAGGAGCACCATCGCAGGGATTGCAGCGGCTCGTTTTGCCCTCAAAAAGAACGCCATGCATGAGGGTAAGTGCTCCGACAATCGCCTGACAAGAGAAGGCGATTACTGAATTACTGGACTACTGAATGAAATCAGAGAGCTGAATCTTGGTTGCGTTACGAAGAACTCCCCAATTCGCCTCCCGCTTTGCCTGATCTGGGTGTCCGACGAAATCACTCATCTGAAAAGGCGTTACCTGCCAGTTGACTCCCCATTTATCGGTGCACCAACCACAGCGACCTGGAGCGCCACTTGTCGTGATGGCATCCCAGAGGCGATCTGTCTCCTCTGGGCCGTCCACTTGAACAGAGAGTGAGATTGCATTGTTGAATCGATCTCCACCCGGAGTGCACATACCGATGAATTCATGGCCATAGATAGAAAAGTCCGCGGTAAAGAGGTTCGGGTTATTGAGATGCTCATCCGCTACCACCATCGCCTCGCCGAAGGTAGCCTTGTAAAAGGCCAGTGCCTCTTGCAACCCTTCGTTAAACCATAAGAAAGTTTTAAGAGTTGAAGGTTGCGTCATTATAAATTCTCCCCTAGGTGGCGATAGAACCGATTAACCTGCCTCAGTGGAAACCCAGCGTATCAAATTAGAGCCGCTTTCCAAGAAGCGGATACCAGAGTTATTCGAGTCAATCGGTACAGATCCTGAGATCTACCGGTGGCTTCCCTACGCGACTCCAACTTCGTTAAGTGAGTTCACGACCATCTTCGAAAGTTTCATCGAAGATAGCGCCGCGGGAATAAGAGTTGCTTATGCCGTCATTCTGAAATCCTCTGGAGTGGCGATTGGCACCACCTCATTTCTTGATATCAACCCAACACAAAATTCCATAGAAATTGGTTCAACTCTTTATGCGCGCGACTATTGGCGCTCCTTTGTAAATACAGAGTGCAAAATATTGATGCTCACCGAAGCGTTCGATGTCCGCGGAGTTGAGCGGGTAACAATTAAAACCGACTCACGCAATGAACGCTCGCGCGCCGCAATCTTGCGCCTTGGAGCGACTTTCGAAGGAATGCTTCGCCATCACATGCGCAGGCCTGACGGAAGCTGGCGCGACTCTGCCTATCACTCGATTCTCCGTGAGGAGTGGCCCGCGGTCAAAGAGAACCTCTATAACAAACTCGCACAGTTTGATTGAGTGCTGCCCCTAGCCCTACCAATCAGTAGACCATCGGGGACGTCATAAGTTTTGTATGTGATTAGACGCGAAAATGAAGATTTACCCATCATCATCCAAGGTGGCATGGGCATAGGAGTTTCCTCAGTTGCAATGGCAAAATCGGTTGCGAATATGGGGCAACTCGGCGTTGTCTCCGGCACCGCCATTGATTCGGTTATGGCTCGCAGATTGCAAGATGGCGATACAGAAGGTGATGTGCGTTGGGCGCTCTCGCAATTTCCTGATCAAGAGTGGGCTAAAGAAATATTGGAGCGCTACTTCATCGAAGGCGGCAAGGCGGAGTCCGCCAGTTATCTCGATGTCCCTAAATTAAGTTTGAGTCCGACGCCCTTCGCCTCCGCGATGTTGGTCGCATCCAGCTTTGTCGAAGTCGCTCTAGCTAAACGTGGAACAGATGGACCGATCGGAATTAACTTTCTGGAGAAGATTCAATTGGCGACGCCCGCCTCTGTGTATGGAGCGATACTCGCCGGCGTTGATTACATCTTGATGGGAGCAGGAATCCCGGCTGATATCCCACAGCTCATCACCGAGTTGATCAACGGCGAACGCGTCCAATTCAAAATCAAGGTAGAAGGCGCAGATAAGGCACACTTACTTAGCTTCGATCCAAGCCTCATCAAGAATGTCGACAGCTCTCGATTGCATCGACCTAAATTTCTAGCGATTGTCTCCTCGCATATCTTGGCCAACTATCTTGCACGCGATCTCGACACTCGCCCCGATGGATTTGTCATTGAAGGTCCAACAGCTGGTGGACATAACGCGCCTCCGCGAAGCAAGGATTCAATTGCCCCCGATGGACAGGTTCAATTTACCGAGAAAGACCTCGCGGATTTCGAAAAGGTTAAAGCGGTTGGTCTTCCCTTCTGGCTCGCCGGAGGTTATGGAACACCTGCCAAGGTAAAGGAGGCCATTGAAATTGGAGCCGCAGGGGTTCAGGTCGGCTCTCTCTTTGCACTGGCTCAGGAGTCTGGGATCATCGATGAGTTACGCGATCAAGTGCTCTCACAACTTTCTAGCGGCCTTTTAGAAATACGAACCGAACCCAAGACCTCCTCGACCGGATTTCCATTTAAGGTCGTCGAAATCAATGGAACGGCAAGTGATCCAGAGGTCTACGAGGCAAGGAGTCGTAAGTGCGATCTTGGATACCTTCGCTCCCCTTTCCTTCGCCCTGATGGCGGAATTGGCTATCGCTGCAGTGGGGAGCCAATCAAGACTTTCGAATTTAAAAGTGGAGAAGTGGGTGAAGCGCAGAACGTGAAATGTCTGTGTAACGCTCTGATGGCAAATATTGGACTCGGACAAACGAGGTGGGGCACCTATCACGAGCCCGCTCTGTTAACCCTTGGCTCTGATCTCTCTGGCGCCGAAGAGTTGAGCGCGCTCCACAGTGGATGCTGGACCTCGGCTCAGGTGATTGATTACCTCACCTCTGCACTCTGACCACTTTTATTAGCGGGGATGAGAGAGCAACAAACCGATTGCAAGAAGGATTATTCCCGCGGCTGAAATTCCCGTTAACACACGACGAACCTTTGGCCTAGCTAGGAAGATCGCCGACTTATCAACCATCATGATTAAAAACGAGTACCACGAGAAGGAAACAGTTGCTTGAACGCAGGCTAGCAGAAAAATTCCCCATCCCAATGAGAAGTGATGCGGGACAAATTGGGGAATGAATGCAACGGCAAAGACCGCAGCCTTTACATTTGTTAAATTAGTGAAGAGCCCTAAGCGATAAGCCGCCACAGCGTTGGTCTTTGCACCGCTATCAACATCAAACTTCCCGAACTCGCGCTTGAGTTGGAGCAAGGTTTGAATCGCCAAACCTAGAAGAAAGAGCACGCCTAAATATTTCAAGATATTAAAGGCCAGATGAGATTTAGCAAAGATTGCAGATAACCCCACCGCTGACATCGCACCCCAGATCAATAAACCCGAAGAGTTACCAAAGACAGAGAAGAAGGCCGCCCGACGCCCACCGATAAGACTCTGCCGCAACACCATAGCGACGCCCTGGCCAGGAACTATCGCGAGCAAAAGCGCAGTGAGAGCGAAGGCCGGGATAATTCGGAGTAATTGCAGCCCGGAGTTCACGGAGCAAAGGTACCCGCTTGGCACGCTTTGCCGACTAATATTTCGCAATGATCGAAATCCGCGAACTCCATACTCTTCAAGAGCAATTTCACGCGCGCATGATCTTCGATTCGGTCTGGCCAGCTGCAAACGAAACTCAGATCACCTCTAATCTTTTGCAAGCCATGGTTCATAGCGGAAGCTATCTCGTTGGAGTATTTGATGGCGCCAAAATAGTTGGAGCATCCTTCGCCTTCCCGACGATCGAACCCGACATCCATCTTCACTCTCACATGACAGCATTCATCGACTCACATCGAGATCGCGGACTCGGCACTCAAGTAAAGCTCCATCAATGGCAATGGGCTAAAGAGCGCGGGTATCAATCGATCACTTGGACCTTTGACCCGCTGGTTCGACGTAACGCTCGTTTAAATATTCTCAAATTGGGAGCCAATCTCATCGACTACCTACCCAATTTCTACGGAAATATGGCCGATGAACTTAACAATGGTGACGAGTCAGATCGAATCACCGTCCGCTGGGATACAACCACAGATGCCCCGACTCCGCGCCAAGAGGTTGAGGAACCACCATACGACGCCCAACTCATTGCACTCCCGCAAGATATTGTAGAAATCCGAAGAAGCAATCCAGAACTCAGTCAACAATATCGACATGAGGTAAGGGCGGCCTTTCTAGAGGCGCTCGCAGCTGGAAAGAAAGTCATTGGATTTTCATCCCACAACGAATATGTATTGGAGTAGACGTGAAAATCGCTGAACTCGAACTACGTACCATCAACCTTCCTCTTGTACGTCCTTTCAGAACTTCTTTTGGAACTCAAACGGCCCGCGAGGTAATAATCCTTAAGCTCACGAGTAGCGAGGGCGTCATTGGATGGTCCGAGTGCGTTGCGATGTCAGAGCCGCTCTACTCCCCTGAATATGTTGCCGGCTCTTTGGACCTCATGAAACGTTTTCTCATTCCAGCTCTTCTCTCTGCAGGTGAGATAAGAGCGCAAGATGTAGCACCACTTCTCTCTGGCTTTCTTGGCTCACCCATGGCAAAGGCCACTCTTGAAACAGCGCTACTTGACGCCCAACTCCGTGCAGAAAATCGCAGCCTTGCCAATTTTCTTGGCGCAAATAAGAGTCGCATTCCGTGCGGCGTATCCGTCGGTATTGCCCCTTCCATCCCACAGTTAATCGAAGAGGTCTCTGGCTATATCGCCGCTGGTTATAAGCGCATCAAGTTAAAGATCGAACCGGGTTGGGATCTTGAGCCCGTTGCAGAGGTTCGTAGGAACTGGCCAGATATTCCGTTGCAGGTAGATGCCAATCAGGCGTATCAACGCAGCGACGGTGAACTGTTAGCGCAACTCGATCAATTTGAATTACTCCTCATTGAGCAGCCATTGGATGAACATGACATCTTGGGCCATGCCCAATTGGCCCTTCAGGTTCAAACTCCCATTTGTTTAGATGAATCCATAACATCACTTCGCGCCGCCGAAGATGCACTTGCACTCAAGGCAACCACCGTTATCAACATCAAACCCGGACGCGTCGGAGGTTACTTAGAGGCTGTAAAGATTCATGATCTCTGCATGAACGAAGGAATTCCGGTCTGGTGCGGTGGCATGTTGGAAACTGGAATTGGACGCGCAGCCAATATCGCCCTTGCAGCCTTACCGGGATTCACACTGCCGGGTGACACCTCAGCTTCTAGTCGCTTCTTCCACAAAGACATCACCGAACCCTTTGTCATGCAAGATGGCTATCTAGAGGTGCCACAAGGAGTCGGAATTGGTCGTACGCCAGATATCGAATTCTTGGACTCCATAACCTCGCACGTAGAGAGAATCGCGCCCTAACTCCACCCCTCTACATGTGCCAAAGAATTGGCAAAGATAAGCGGCGCATCGAAGTCCATTGTTGCCACGTGATAAGAATTCGTGAGTTCAATGCGCTGCCCGGAAACGCTATCGATTTCTGACATGATGATATTGGAGTTGGTGATCGGCAGAACGTGGTCGTCAACGCTATGAAAGAGGAGCGTTGGACATTTCACCTTATGCAAATTAGCTCGCGTAACTTTTAACATCTTGTTGAGTTGGACAACGCCTTTGGTCGGCAATACGTCATAACCCCACTCGGTTACACCTGGTTTCTTTATGTCATCGCCAACCGATGCGCGTCCTGGTTGCAGCAGAGCAAGAACAGGTGCCAACTTGATCAAGTTTCCAGCGATATGAATCATTGGGTTAACCAAGCAGATTCCGGCTAACTCATTATTCTCGGCGATATTAAGCGTTGTTCCCCCACCCATCGAAAGCCCGAAAACAAAAACTTTCCGACAGCTCTTCTTGAGCTTGTCGACTTCAACTTGTACCCGCGCGGGCCACTCTTGCCACTTCACCGCATTGAGATCTTGCCACTTTGTAGCGTGACCCGGCAGGCGAGGAACGCTGACGGTGTAACCGCGCTCATGAAAGTAATCAGCCCAGGGCCTCATCGAAGCGGGAGAACCGGTAAATCCATGGACAAAGATGATTCCGATATCCGAATGATCCGTGCCGGTCGCAAAATAATCTTCGAGCCAGCCTGCTGGTGCGCTTGTTATAGCCATGGCTCAATCTAAGTCCCGCTCTCAGGTATCGTCCACCATAATGTTCACCACACTCTTCTATCTCAAAGTAATCATTGGACCTCTCATGGTCTTGTCGGTGAGCTATCTTCAACGACGATTTGGAGATCGTTTTGGTGGTTGGCTGATCGGGCTTCCGATCACAACAGGTCCATTCATTCTGATTATCTGCATTCAAGAGGGAACCGCTTTCGGCGGGAAGACCGCGCATGGAGTACTCCTGGGACAGATGGCCCTGATCGCATTTTGTTGGGCTTATGCATTTGCGGCGCTTCGAACTACTTGGTTTAAGGCGATTGTGGCGGGAACAGTCCTCTGTCTACTCGTTGGATATGTCGCCACTCAAATAAAGGTATCTATCTGGATCAGTACGATCTCGTTAATTGTCGCCTGGCTCTGCGCAATGAAGTGGTGGCCACACTCCAATCTTCCAGAACAGAAAATAGTTACACCTCATTGGGAATTACCGGTTCGCATCATCGTCACCCTCACTCTCCTCGTTGGGCTGAGCGCTCTCGCACCTCATGTCGGGGCCAAAATCGCTGGTGCGCTTTCAACCTATCCCGTCATCGCCTCTGTCCTAGGCTCCTTCAATCAGCGACGATTCGGTCCGGCCGCCACGGTCGCCACACTTCGGGGATTGATGCAGACCCTGCCCATCACGATGGGGATCATCTTCTTCTTGGCACTGGCGCTTCGCTGATAAATGTCAGGCAAGGCGCGTAGCCTTAAGGTCTTATGGAATCCAAATTGCTGCACGAAACGACCTTCGTCGTTGTTGACCTCGAGACAACGGGAGGCAGCCCACACGCCGGAGCAGTGATCACAGAGATAGGCGCGGTGAAGGTTCGCGGCGGTGTTGTCATCGGTGAATTCAAATCCTTCGTAAATCCACTGGCACCGATTCCGGTCTTCATCACCGAATTAACAGGCATCGACAATGAGATGGTCCGCTTGGCTCCGATCATCGATGAGGTTTTTCCAACCTTCTTAGAGTTCTGTGGCCCCGAGAGCGAGTCGGTACTAGTAGCGCATAATGCACCCTTCGATATTGGCTTCTTGCAGGCGGCAGGCCGTGAACTCGAATATCCATGGCCAAAATTTAAAGTGATCGACACCGTTCGCCTAGCGAGATCGGTGTTGACTCGCGACGAGGTCACCGACTGCAAGCTTGGAACTCTTGCGGTCTTCTTCAATACCCAAGTAACACCGACTCATCGAGCCCTCGATGATGCTCAAACCACCGTCGAAGTGCTCCATGGCCTCATTGAACGGCTCTCGGGCTTTGGCGTCTCCACCTTTGGCGATCTAGAGAAGTTCGCCAAGAAGCGGATAAAAAGGGAACCTAGGCTGATCTAAATTGTTGAGTAAACAGCGCCCAACGCTCTAAAGAATCCCTCGCGGCACCAGAGTCGACCGCTGCGCTAGCCAATCGATACCCCTCAGCGATCTGCTCGGTGATCGGGCGGCCAAAATCTCCGGCAAAAGCGGCAAGCGTCACGGCAGCATTCAAGAGAACGGCCTCGCGAGCTGGGCCGGCCTCCCCCTCGAAGATCCGTAGCGTGACCGCTGCATTGAACTGTGAATCCCCACCTGCCAACGCTTCAATAGGAGCGAATTCGATCCCTAGCTCCCGTGGGTCAAAGCTCTCTAGCTTGGAGTGGCCTTGGTGAACCTGCATGATCGCAGTCGTTGTGCTCAGAGTGATCTCATCAATCCCGTCATCTCCCCTGAAGAGGAACCCCTCGGCGCCGCGTTCCATCAGGACATCAGCCATGATTGGCATGACCCGGGCCTTACTAACGCCGATTGCCACCGCTGCCGGCTTTGCAGGATTGGCTAGTGGTCCCAAAATATTGAAAACAGAGGCTTGGCCCAACTCTTTACGAGCTGGAGCAGCAAAGCGCATCGCGGGGTGGAATTTCGGTGCGAAACAGAAGCCAATTCCCAGCTCTGCGACACAAGCCGCGACCTGCTCGCCGTTGAGGTCAATATTTACCCCAAGTGCCTCAAGAAGGTCTGCTGCACCCGATTTGGAGGAGGCGGCCCGAGCGCCGTGCTTGACGACTGTGGCCCCAGCGGCATTGGCAATAATCGCCGCGGTCGTGGAGATATTGATTGTATTTGCCCCATCGCCACCCGTACCGACTGGATCAACAGCCCGGCCAGGGATGGTGATCGGAGCGCAGTGCTCATACATGACGGCCACGAAGGATTGCACCTCCTGAGCGGTTTCCCCCTTAGCCTGGACGCCTAGCAGGAATGACTTGATGGTTTCCTTGTCGGCTTTATCGCTCAAAATCTCGCCCATGGCCCATTTAGCCTGTTCTGCCGCTAAATCTTCATGGTCTGCCAATTGGGCGATTATTTGATCCCAAGAAATCTCGCTCTGATTCATATGCCAAATCCTATCCATCGCGTGATCAGACTCACCCGTGATTGCCGCGCCCCAACGCTCCTGCATTGCGGAATATTGGGAGAAATCGGGAATAATGCCCACGTGACCACACTAGAAGCCCCCGTCAAAAACCGCCCGAACTTAGTGGCAGTCGGCACCATCGTTTGGCTCTCTTCAGAGTTGATGTTCTTTGCAGCACTTTTTGCAATGTACTTCACCACCCGTGCAGTTCAAGGTCCAAAGATTTGGCTTGAATCCACCGGGATGCTCAACGTGAAGTTTGCAGCTATCAATACGACGGTACTCGTACTCTCCTCAGTTACATGTCAGTTCGGCGTATTTGCCGCAGAACGTTTTCAAGGGCGCCGTACCGGTCCGCTCTACAAGATTTCCAAGTGGGGAATGCGTGAATGGTTCGCCATCACCTTCCTTATGGGCGCATTCTTCGTTGGCGGTCAGATCTATGAGTACGCAAACTTAGTTCGTGAAGGACTTTCTCTCTCTTCCCGCGCTTACGGTTCGGTCTTCTATATAACAACCGGTTTCCATGGACTTCACGTCACCGGTGGATTGATCGCATTCTTAATCGTTCTTATTCGCGTTGCCAAGGCCCGTAAATTCGGCCACTCCCAAGCAACAACCGCAATTGTGGTTTCGTACTACTGGCACTTTGTGGACATTGTTTGGATCGCCCTTTTCTCGACGATCTACTTAATTAAATAGGAGCTATCAGTGAAAAAAATCTCTAGCTTCCGACGTCATCGTATTGCTGGACCAATTTTGGTCGTAGCTGCACTCTTCACAATCGGAACAGCATTTGGCGTTGCATCCGCACTTCCAAGCGCACAATCCACGATTACAACTGGCACATCAACCTTGGTCTCTCAAGGAAAAGCCATCTTTTTACGCGGCTGTTCCTCATGCCACGGACTTCATGCAGAGGGTGGCAGCATTGCCCCTTCCTTGATTGGCGTTGGCTCTGCTGCGGTTGATTTCCAAGTGGGTACCGGACGCATGCCAATGGCAGATATGAGCCAGCAAGCAATGCAGAAGAAGCCGCTCTACAACCCGCAGGAAACAGCGGCTCTAGCTGCTTATGTCTCCTCTTTGGCACCTGGACCATCAGCTGTCACCAATGAATCTTTGACCTACGAGCGCGACGGTAATTCAGCGCTAGGCGGTCAACTCTTCCGCACAAACTGCGCGATGTGTCATAACTTCGCCGGACAAGGCGGAGCACTTACAAACGGTAAGTACGCACCATCCCTGATGGGCGTGGATCCTAAATATATTTACGAAGCAATGGTCACCGGTCCACAATCGATGCCTAAGTTCACCGATGCAACGATCACACCGCAAGAGAAGCTTTCGATCATCAAATGGTTGCAAGCAGCTAACCATGAGCAGAATCAAGGTGGCGCTTCACTCGGCCGCGTTGGCCCTGTTACTGAAGGTTTACTTGGTTGGGTCCTTGGACTTGGTCTACTTATCGGCGTATCTGTGTGGCTAGCAATGAAGGCGAAATAACATGAGCGATCATTCACAAGTAGAGCGTTTTCAAGATCCTGGCTTGCCGGAGCATGTGCACCGTAATGCCGATGTCGATCCAATCGCCGCAAAGCGCGCTGAACGTCAAGTAGCGATTCTCTTTCTGCTCTCTGCGGTCGGAACGGTTCTTACTATCGTCTCTTATGTCTTTGTAAAGAGCGACAAGTACATCTACCTACCTGTTATGGGCAGCACAAATGTGCAACAACTCCTCCTTGGAATCGGTTTAACCGCAGCAACGCTCTTCATCGGACTTGGCGCAATTCAATGGGCCAAGAAGCTCATGCCAGATCAAGAGGTAATTGCAGAGCGTCATGAATTTCGCTCCGAAGATGTCGATCGCGACGATTTGGTTGCAACATTTAAAGAGCGCGGTGAGGCAACAGGTCTCGGTCGTCGTAGCTTGATCAAGCGAACGCTTGGACTAGCACTCGGCTTAGTTGGCCTCTCTCCCCTGATTCTGCTTCGCGATACCGGTCCACTTCCTGGAAAGTATTTCGATACAACCGATTGGGCCGCAGGAACAAGACTTCTTCTCGATCCTGCCGGAACTCCCATCAAGGCCTCTGACCTAGAGGTTGGCGCTGTTGCTCAAGTTCTCCCAGAACTTCCAGCAGGAACCGAACGCACCCTTGAGAACACTGGAAAAGATGCGGTTCTCTTGATCCGCCTTCATCCCGAGGATTTCAATCTCGATGCACAACGCCTTTCGTGGACATATCAAGGAATCATTGCATTCTCGAAGATCTGTACACACATGGGTTGCGCAGTAGCGCTGTACGAGCAACAGACACATCACTTGCTCTGCCCTTGCCACCAATCAACTTTCGACGTGACGCGCGCAGCAAAGGTCATCTTTGGACCAGCAGCTCGCCCGCTTCCACAGTTGGCTATCACCGTTAACTCCGATGGCTATCTCGTGGCACAACAACCGTTTACTCTCCCAATCGGTCCAAGTTTCTGGGAGCGGAACTCATCTAATGGATAACTCACAACTAACTAGCATGGGTGATAAATAATGAAGACGAGTCAAAAAGTTGCTGGAGCAACCGCCAACTACGTAGATGAACGCACTGGTGCTGCAAAGTGGCTCAAGAAGAACCTCACCAAGGTCTTCCCTGATCACTGGTCTTTCATGCTCGGAGAAATCTGTCTTTACTCGTTCGTCATCCTCTTGATGACAGGAACTTTCCTTACATTTTGGTTTGATCCTTCCCAGCGCGAAGTGATTTACCACGGTTCATACTTGCCACTCTCGGGTGTGCATATGTCTGCCGCTTATGACTCCACACTTCATCTCTCATTTGATGTACGCGGTGGTCTCTTGATGCGCCAGATCCATCACTGGGCAGCGCTTATCTTTATGTCTGCCATTGTTGCTCACCTTTTCCGCGTCTTCTTTACAGGCGCGTTCCGTAAGCCACGTGAGTTCAACTGGTTGATCGGTATTGGACTTCTTACCTTCGGAATCGTTGAAGGCTTCTTGGGTTACTCACTTCCAGATGATCTTCTCTCGGGTACCGGTATCCGTATCGCAGAGGCGATCTTGCAGGCTATCCCTGTCGTCGGCTCCTACCTTGCCTTCTTTGCTTTCGGTGGACCATTCCCGGGAACCGCATTTATCCCGCGTATCTTCATCGTCCACGTTCTCTTGCTCCCTGGCCTCTTCTTGGCTCTGATCACCATCCACTTGATGTTGGTCTGGTACCAGAAGCACACTCAATACCCAGGCCCGGGTCGCACCGAGAAGAACGTCGTTGGCTACCCATTGATGCCTGTGTACATGGCTAAAGCTGGTGGATTCTTCTTCATCGTCTTTGGTATCACCGCATTCTTAGGCGCCGTTGCATCGATCAACCCAATTTGGCTCTACGGGCCATATACACCGGGTCAGATCTCTGCTGGATCGCAGCCTGACTGGTACATGGGATGGCTCGATGGCTTAGTTCGTATGGCTCCCCCACTAGAAACGCATGCCTTCGGTCATACGATCTCTTGGAACATCCTGATTCCTGGCCTCTTTATTCCGGGAATCATCTTTACGGGTATGGCTCTCTATCCATTTATCGAATCGTGGATTACAGGAGATAAGCGCGAGCACCATCTCTTGGATCGTCCACGCAATGCGCCAAATCGCACCGCACTTGGCGTCATGTCGATTACTTTCATGTTGATCTCACTCGCTAACGGTGGAAACGACATCATCGCGACTCACTTCCATCTCACTATTAACGCAATCATGTGGTTCACGCGCATCGGGCTCTTCACAGTGCCTCCGATCGCCTTTGTAATCACCAAGCGCGTATGTCTCTCCTTGCAACGCGCAGATCGAGATCTCGTGCTCCACGGTAAAGAGACCGGACGTTTGGTCATGCTTCCAACTGGCGAGATGGTGGAAGTACATGAGCCACTCTCTGATGCTAAGAAGTGGACCTTGACCCAGCATCAACAACCTGACGCCCTGCCTGCACCACTCCCCGCCTCTGCGACCGTGGGTCTCAAGGGTAAGTTCCGAGCTCGTCTCAATCGTGCCAATGCGACTCAAATCCCAGCGGCAACACTGACCGACCTTAAGGAACTTGGAGATGGTCACCACTAACTACGTATGAAAATTCGTAGTGCACGACCTGATGAAGCAGCTCTTATCCAAGAGTTGATTTATGAGTTAGCTGTATTTGAAAAGGCTCCAGAGAGCGCGCAAGCATCACTTGCCGACATCGCTGGGGCCTTTTTCGCACCCAACCCTGCGGTCTACTGCGACTTTATCGAAGACGAGGAAGGCATAGTCCAGGGCTTTGCCATCTGGTTCCTCAACTACTCGACCTGGACCGGCACTCACGGAATTTATCTAGAGGATCTCTACATCAGGCCCGAGGCTCGCGGCCAGGGCTACGGCAAGGCGGCTCTCACTCACCTGGCCACCATCTGCGTTGAGCGTGGGTATCACCGCCTGCAGTGGTGGGTTCTGGACTGGAATCGCCCCGCCATAGACTTCTATCAGGATCTGGGAGCTCAATCGATGGACGAGTGGACAACGATGAGGGTAGAAGGCTCAGCGCTACAGTCCCTTTCCGAGGCCAATAAATAACTCCCCTCCACTATTCCTGTTGGGAAGAAAGCAAAGACCCCTATGACTTCAGTAGTCATAGGGGTCTTTGCGGTTAAGCGAGAAGATAGAAGCTTTACAGCCTAGTGATAGGCGCTCATTCCTGGCTTTTCATACTCAGTTACAAAGCCAATGATGCTGATGATCAACGCTCCAAGAGCAATAACCGTCAGCCACCAACCAATAACAAGCCCTAAGCCCATTGCGCAGGCAGAGAGTGCCAGCGGCAGTGGCCACCATGAATGTGGTGAGAAGAAGCCAAGTTCACCCGCTGCATCAGCGATTTCGCCCTCATCATTATCTGCTGGTTGCATTCCCATGCGCTTGTCGTTGGTGAAGAAGTAAAAGCCAATCGTTAGCGCTAGACCTGCGCTAAGGCCGATCGCAGTAATTCCGAGAGGCTCTCCGCCCAAACGCCAATAAACAACATCAACGATCGCGTAAAAGACCGCTAGAAAACCAAAGAGCTTGTATCCAGCCTTCATTTAGTGACCGCCATCCGTATGCGCCATATGTGGGTGATGAAGATCAAACGCTGGACGCTCTGAGCGAATGCGAGGGATCGAGGTGAAGTTGTGACGTGGTGGTGGGCAAGAGGTCGCCCACTCCAATGAAGCTCCATAGCCCCAAGGATCATCAACGGTGACCTTTGGAGACTTACGGCTGATCCAGACGTTAATCATGAATGGGAGCATCGAAAGCGCGAGTAAGAAGGATCCGATGGTCGAGACAGTATTTAGTGTCGTGAACCCATCAGTCGCTAGATAATCTGCGTAACGACGTGGCATTCCCTTGATTCCGAGCCAGTGTTGGACCAAGAAGGTTAGGTGGAAGCCGAAGAAGAGTGTCCAGAAGTGAATCTTTCCGAGGCGCTCGTTGAGCATATGCCCGGTCATCTTTGGCCACCAGAAATAGAATCCGCCGAACATCGCAAAGACCACGGTTCCAAAGAGAACGTAGTGGAAGTGAGCAACCACGAAGTACGAGGCTGATACCGCGAAGTCCATCGGTGGGCTCGCAAGAATAATTCCAGTCAATCCACCGAAGAGGAATGTCACGAGGAATCCCATGATGAAGAGCATCGGTGTTTCGAAGGTTAATGAACCGCCCCACATCGTTCCGATCCAGTTAAAGAATTTAACACCGGTTGGAACTCCAATGAGGAAGGTCATGAAGGAGAAGAACGGCAGGAGCACTTGTCCGCTGGCATACATATGGTGAGCCCAGACAGAAACCGAGAGCGCTGCGATACCAATTGTTGCCATGATCAGGCCCTTGTAACCAAAGATTGGCTTGCGGCTAAAGACCGGCAAAATCTCTGATGCAATTCCAAAGAATGGAAGCGCGAGGATGTAAACCTCAGGGTGACCGAAGAACCAGAAGAGATGTTGCCAGAGCATCGCTCCACCGTTGGCGGAGTCGAAGATATGCGAGCCAAATAATCTGTCGCTTTCTAGTCCCAACAAGGCAGCTGCAAGAGGTGGGAATGCGAGCAAGACCAAGATTGAGGTCAGCAAGATATTCCATGTAAAGATCGACATGCGGAACATCGTCATACCGGGTGCGCGCATTGTGAAAATGGTCGTTACAAAGTTCACGCCACCAAGAATTGTTCCAAGACCAGAGAGCGCAAGACCGATTACCCAAAGATCTCCACCGATACCAGGTGAGTATTGGGAGTTTGCCAGCGGTGCATAGGCAGTCCATCCGAAGGAGGCCGCACCACCTGGGCTAAGAAATCCACCAAATGCCATTAGTCCACCGAAGAGGTAGAGCCAGTACGAGAGCATGTTCAGACGCGGGAAAGCCACATCGGCTGCGCCAATTTGCAAAGGCATGATGACGTTTGCGAAGCCCACGAAAAGCGGCGTTGCAAACATCAGAAGCATGATCGTTCCGTGCATGGTGAAAATCTGGTTGTACTGCTCGTTGCTCAAAAATTGTAAACCTGGACGCGCCAACTCGGAGCGAAGTATCAAGGCCAAGATTCCGGCGATGATAAACCAGGCAAATGAAGTGATCAGGTAGAGATACCCGATCGTCTTGTGATCCGTTGAGGTAATCCACTTAACGAATAAGCGCCCCTTGGACTTGCCCTTAGGCGCAACCGCTCCATACCCGGAGCTAGCTGATGTCGCTGGTTCTGCGAATGTTGTCATCGTTATGCCACCTTAAGGGAGTTGATGTAAGCGGTGTACTGCGCGGGCGTAACTACCTTGACTTCAAAGAGCATTTCTGAGTGATTGCGTCCGCAAAGAATGTTGCAACGACCTGGGTATGTTCCTAGCTTCTCAGCGGCGAACTCCAAGTGGTTGAAAACGTGCGGTAGCGCCTGCATTTGAATCATGAAAGCTGGAATCCAAAATCCGTGGTCTACATCGCTCGACGTAATTGTGAAGAGCACCTTCTCGCCAAGTGGGAGCACGAGTTCTGGGCGCTGAGCCGGAGTTCCGGTCACTGTTGGTGCGGAAGCGGCATCGTTGTACGTGAACTGCCATGACCACTGCATTGCATTGACGTGAATGTTATGAGGAGCGGTCGCAGGTGTATCGACCTTCGTAATTCTTGCCTCATCGCGAGCGGTGTAACCAAAGAGAATCGCCACAATGACAAAGGGAATCAGTGTGTAGGCGATTTCAACAGGAACGTTATAGCGAGTCTGACGCGGAAAGTCATCGCTCTTCTTGCGGTGGAAAAACACCGGCCACATGAGGAGCAAGAAGGTGATGATTCCAACGACGGCAGCAGCCATCCATGCCCAGTACCAAAGCGGACCCGAAGTGTCGTTGACACTGGATACGCCCTTATCGAAACCAAGACCAGAAATATTCTTGTTCGAGCAGGAGGTCAGCAGCAAAGTGCTGGTCGAAATGGCTAAAAGTCCGAGAATTCGGCGGTTACGACGCATGGGAGAAGAATAACCATCTCGCTCGCTAAGCGCGTCCAAGGCGGGTACCGTTCTAAGGGTGGGTTCAATCACAGCACATTTCCAGAGCGAATCTCCGCTCCACCCGGCCGCTCGGGCCTTCTTGGCCGATGCCTTTGATCGTGGATGGGCTGACCCCACAAAGATCCACGAGGATTCGCGCCAGGCCGCTCACTTGCAAAATGAGGCGAAGGAGATCTTTGCAGCTCGCCTAGGTCTCAAGAACGACCAAGTCGAGTTCCTCGCCGATCCCGCTATTGGCTTCCATCTCGGCATATCTGGGCTCATAACGACCGATTCCACCCTCTTTCACGCTGCGACCGACCGTTCTGAGGTCTTTGCCGTCGCCGAAGGCCTGAGTGCTAAGCGGCTAGCAACCTCAATTACTGGGGCCATCCACTACCCCAAAGGCGGCAGTGACGATGTCCTCGCCTGGCAGAGCGCCAATGGAGAGACCGGAATCATCACGGCTCATCCTGATGAATTTATTGGCCGGATCTTCGTGGATGCCACCGCGAGCGGTGACCTGATTGCCCTCCCAGAGCGATGGAATACCGCCCTTTGGAATTCACGCTCGTGGCAAGGGCCGGCCGGCCTTGGCGTCTTTGCAGTAAAAGATCGGAGTGCGTGGAGAAATCCGCTCCCCCATGTCGATGCGGCGCGATTGAACACCGGCTACTCACTGCCATTAGCAATGGCTAGTGCAATCGCCCTTGAAGCATTTGCCCGTGAATATCAAGAGCGCCAATTCGCGCTCACTGCGATGAATGCCCAGATCCGAGAGTTCTTGATCAACGAATTCAATGATGTCGATATCGCCGGATCACTCGACTCCACCTTGCCGCACCTGCTCTCATTTTCTTTCCTTTACATCGATGCGCAGATGTTGGTGAGCGAACTGGATCGTCGCGGATTTTCGATCGACTCTGGCTCTGCCTGCAACTCTTCCAACATGGAGCCAAGTCACGTTCTGGCCGCGATGGGCCTTCTTACCCATGGAAATGTTCGATTGAATCTCCATCCGCAAATCACCGAGGATGATGTCGCAAGTTTTTTGATCGCCCTCAAAGAAGTTGTTACCGAGCTGCGTGCATAAATGGAACTCGATTGCCGTGGTATGCGATGCCCGATCCCTATTATCAAGTTGGCACAGGCCATTAAAGTGCATCCCGAAGTGATTTTGATGAGTGATGATCCAGCAACGGAACCTGATTTAGTTGCATGGAGTCGAATGACCGGCCATCAATTTAATAAATTATCAGAAAGCACCTACCTCGTACAAAAGAAGTAGTGGTTTATAACCCCATCTTCGTTTCGATGTGCTCAGCAACTTCTGCTGCACTTTGCGATCCGTAAGCTTCTTCAAAACGCTCCATAAATTGCTCGCGATCAAAGAGATATTCCTGCGTTCCCTTTGTCTCCAAGCAGAATGTCGCGACCATCGAACCGAGCTGCGCGCAACGTTCGTGGTTAAGCCCCCATGACAAGCCCGCAAGAAATCCCGATCTAAATGAATCTCCAACACCTGTCGGATCAATCTTGGCCTTCTCTGCAGGAGCACCCACGGTAATTGTTGGTACGCCATGCTCTTCGATGCGAGCACCCTTTGAACCGAGCGTTACAACGCGAACTTGCACCTGATCGAAGAGTTCGGCATCTGACCATCCAGTCTTCTGCAACATCAACGCGAGTTCGTACTCATTGAGAAATAGGTATTTTGCGCCGGCAACCAACTGTTTCACCGCTTCGCCATCCATGCGGGCTAGCTGCTGGGATGGATCCGCCGCCATCGGAATTCCGAGGCGTCTTGCGCTGTGTGAATGACGGAGCATCGCATCAGGATCATCTGGGCCGATCAAAAAGAGATCGATTCCACCTTCGCGGTCGGCAATTACTTCGATATCGAGTTCACGAGCTTCAGACATTGCACCTGGGAAGAAGGAGGCGATCTGATTGAGCTCTTCATCGGTGGTGACGATAAAGGTCGCCGTATAGAGCTCCTTGGAAATTCTTACATGCTCGGTATTGACTCCATGGCGCACGAGCCAATCGTTGTAATCAGCCCAGTCTTTGCCCACGGCAGCAACGAGCAATGGATTGAGACCAAGAGCTCCCATGCCAAATGCAATATTTGCGGCGCAACCGCCCCGATGAATATCGAGGTTATCGACTAGAAAGGAGAGTGAAACCTTGGAGAGCGAGCCTTCAACGAGTGAATCGGTGAACTTTCCAGGAAAGGTCATCAAATGATCGCGACCGACCGAGCCAGCGACGGCAACTTTCATAACGACGCTTACGGGTTAGTTAAAAGAATCGCCGCAGGCGCATGAGCCTTGGGCATTTGGATTATCGATGGTGAAGCCCTGCTTCTCGATCGTGTCCACGAAATCGATAGATGCGCCCATCAAGTACGGGGTGCTCATCTTATCGGTAACAACCTTGACACTTCCAAATTCAGAGACGGTATCGCCATCGAGCGTGCGATCATCAAAGTAGAGCTGGTAACGAAGGCCAGAGCAACCACCAGGTTGAACGGCTACACGCAAACTGAGATCGTCGCGACCCTCTTGGGTAAGGAGAGCTGCGACCTTGGTTGCGGCAACATCGGTCAAGAGGATGCCGGTCTGGGTCTGGATTGTGACGTCTTGTGCGGTTTCGGTACTCATGTTGGAAATAATACCTCTAAAATCAAACTATGGCTTCGGGAACATTGGCAGATCTACTCCTTCTTGGTCGCGAAAGCGATCCCTTCAGCGAACGTGGGGTTTCCTGCGATGGCCAGCTACCTGCTGCAAGTGATCCGCGCCTAGTAGAACGAGCCCAGATCGCTCGCGCCGCGCTCGGTTCGCGCGCGATGATTCTTGGCCACCACTATCAACGCGACGAAGTAATCAATTTTGCGGATATCACCGGTGACTCTTTCAAATTGGCACAAGCCGCAGCCCAAAGCCCCGATGCCGAACTGATCATCTTCTGTGGCGTCCACTTCATGGCCGAATCTGCCGACATTCTCACCGCCGATCACCAAAAGGTGATCCTTCCCGATCTCGCTGCCGGCTGTTCGATGGCCGATATGGCTGCTGCGCATCAGGTTGAAGCCGCCTGGGCCCATTTTGAGAAGGTTGGAATCGCAGGCCGCACCATTCCTATTACTTACATGAATTCAACGGCAGCGATTAAGAGCTTTACGGGTCAACATGGTGGAGCGGTCTGCACCTCCTCTAATGCCCAACGCGCCATGAGCTGGGCCTTGGAGCAGGGCGAAAAGATCTTCTTCCTTCCCGATCAACACCTCGGTCGCAATACTGCGCTCTTACATTTAGGGCTCACCGCCGCCGATTGCGTCCTCTGGAATCCATGGAAGCCTCAGGGCGGACTGACCGACCAAGAGTTATTGGATGCCAAAGTCATCTTGTGGCGCGGACATTGTTCGGTCCATGGTCGATTTTCTCTCAAGAATGTGAACGATGTCCGCGCTCGCGTAGATGGCATCAAAGTTCTGGTCCATCCGGAGTGCCAAAACGATGTAGTGATGGCGGCCGATGTAGTCGGAAGCACCGAAGCGATCATCAAGACGGTTCAAGACTCCCCTGCTGGTTCCAAGTGGGCGATCGGAACCGAGCTCAATCTGGTGCAACGTCTGGCTCGAACCAATCCAGATAAAGAGGTCCTCTTCCTCGATAAGAGCGTCTGTTACTGCTCCACCATGAACCGAATCGATCTGCCCCATCTCGTCTGGTCGATGGAGACTCTTTTAACCGGTCGAATCGTCAATCAGATCTCGGTTGAGGCCAATACCGCTCACTTTGCGCGAGTTGCGCTAGAGCGAATGCTGGCTCTACCGTAACCACATGGCTAAAGACGCACCGACTCCCAAGCGCAAAGATAAAGAAGCGCTCAATAAGGTAAATGCAATTACCGCCCCCGCAACAAAGGCGAGCAAGGTTCGCGATCGCTCTGAACTTAAGAGCAAGCGTCTTGCCGCACGCGAGGCTTATATGCGTGGAGAAGAGAACGCCCTTCCCATCCGCGACAAGGGTCCAGTACGTCGCTACGTTCGCAACTATGTAGATTCACGTCGCAATGTCGGCGAATACTTCTTACCTGCAGTTGCAACCGTTCTCGTTCTGAGCGTTGTTCATAATAAATTTATCTCACTCATTGCAATTCTCTTTATGTATGTTGCAATGCTCTACACAGTGCTCTCGGGAATCTTCATGACCCGACGCATCCGCAAGGCCGTCAACGCTCGCTTCCCTGGTGAATCAACTAAGGGGCTTGGCATGTATGGCTGGTTGCGCTCAACTCAGATGCGCCGCATGCGTGCGCCTGCGCCTCAAGTGAAGCGCGGCGACGCAATCTAACTCTTTAACTTATTAAAACTCTGAAAGCCTAAGCCCTCGGGTTTGGGCTTTCATTCTTTGTAGGGTCAGTTTCTGGAAGCTCGCCAAGAGCGGCATCAATTGCAGCCATAACATCGGCTCCGAGTTTTACTCCAGAGGCCTTTACGTTCTCTTTTACTTGAGCAGGTTTAGTTGCTCCCATGATGACAGCAGAGACATTCTGATTCTGGAGCGCCCAGGCAAGTGCCAATTGGGAGAGCGAAAGTCCAGCTTCATCTGCAATCGGCTTAAGGTTCTGAACAGCGTTGAGGACGTCATCGCGCATCCAACGCGAGATCATTCCCGCACCTGATTTTTTATCCGTTGCGCGTGATCCGACTGGTGGCTTCTTTCCTGGAAGATACTTACCGGTCAAAATTCCTTGCGCGATAGGCGACCATACGATCTGGCCAATTCCCTCTTGCTGCGAAAGTGGAACAACTTCCTTCTCGATAACGCGCCAGAGCATGGAGTATTGCGGTTGGCTTGAAACAAAGCGGGTCCACCCACGGGCCTTTTGAATCGCTAGCGCATCGCTAATCTGCTGTGCATTCCACTCCGAAAATCCGATGTAGTTGACCTTGCCTTGACGAACCAAATCTTCGAAGGCTTGGAGTGACTCTTCAAGTGGAGTCTCGAAATCGAAGCGATGGAATTGGTAGAGATCGATATGGTCGGTTCCAAGTCGCTTGAGCGAGGCATGCACCGACTCCATGATGTGCTTGCGTGAGAGGCCACGATCATTCTTGCCTGTACCCGTTGGCCAGTACACCTTGGTAAAGAGTTCATAGGATTCGCGCTTTACGCCCTTGAGCGCCTTACCCAAAACGGTCTCTGCTCGAGTTCCTGCGTACACATCTGCGGTATCGAAGGTGGTGATTCCTTCATCGAGTGCGGCTTTCACGCACTTGATCGCGGCATCTTCCTCGACCTGGCTGCCATGGGTAATCCAATTACCGTAAGCAATCTCTGAGACATACATTCCTGATGAGCCGAGGCGACGATATTCCATACTAAAACCCTACTACTTCATTGAGCGTGTCACTCGTTAACTCTTGGGGTTGGTCGGAATAGATGCTAACTTTCGCCAACCAGATTCTTTATGGCTCTGGTGGTATTAAAACGAGCGAAGTCGGTGAAAATCCGACACTGTCCCGCAACTGTGTTGAAACTCCAGGGTTTCTAAGTCAGGTCGCCTCTTTTAGATATCGAAGTATCCGACCTCGGAGGAAGGTCGGGCCTTTAGATGCTTACCATCTGGTGCATCCGAAAGTCCGAATTATTCCTCCCTCAACCCTTGGGGGAGTTTTTTTATGTTTGAATTTTTCTTGAAAAGAAAATTGGTGCGCGTAGCACCAGCGCTGATTCTGGTCAGCACCTTCCTAAGCACCGCGCCATTAGCGCAGGCTTCAACTCCACCAACGCGGATCATCTCGCTCTCACCGAGCGCCACAGAAATCCTCTTCGGCATAGGTGCGGGTTCACAAGTCATTGCGGTAGATGACAACTCCGATTACCCAACCAACGCTCCTTTTTCAAAGCTCTCTTCCTTTACTCCAAATGTTGAAGCGATAGCGGCTTACCACCCTGATCTCGTCGTCCTTCAGTCCTCGGCGACTGGTGCCGCCAATGTTCAGGCCCAACTCCTTAAGCTCAAGATCAATGTATTTCTAGAGGTAACTCCTAATAACATCACTGATGCTTATGCAGAGTTCGTCGCGCTGGGTAAGGCGACCGGACATCCATCACGTGCACTCGCCCTCGTCGCTTCGATGAAATCTCAAATCGCAGAGATCATCGCCAAATATCGCAAGAAGAGTCCGGTATCGATTTATCACGAGCTAGATAACACCCTGTACTCCGCTGACTCATCTACCTTCATCGGTCAGATCTATTCGGATTTCAACTTCGCAAATATCGCGGATGCCGCGAGTGGTGCAGATTCCGGTGGCTATCCGCAATTAACTCCGGAGGCCGTCATCAAAGCCAATCCAAAAGTGATCTTCTTGGATGACGCTCCTTACGGCGAATCATCAAGCACCGTTGCGAGCCGTCCAGGTTGGTCTGGAATCTCTGCCGTTAAATATAAGCACGTCATCACCCTCCCCCTTGATATCCCAGATCGTTGGGGTCCACGAATGGTTGATTTCTATCGCTTCATCGGTCAAGCAACCGCGAAGATCAACTAGGGCTTAATAATCATGAGCACAGAACACGGAGCTATCGCTCGCATTTGGAATTGGCGGATCACCGCGTTCTGTGCACTCATTTTGTTCTTAGTCGCTCTAGCGGCGGTGAGCTTCGGGCCAATATCGATTAGTTTTATCAAGGTATTTAAAACTCTCTTTGACCTTCCCGGTGGGAGCACCGGCTTGGATCGCACGGTCATAATGCAGTTGCGTCTTCCTCGCGTGGTTTTAGGAATTCTCGTTGGCTCCGCTTTAGCAACGAGTGGCGCCGTCTATCAAACGGTCTTTCACAATCCGCTAGCCGATCCATACCTATTAGGTGCAGCAAGTGGTGCCGGACTAGGCGCAACGATTGCAATCACGAGTACTCATCACAACTTAGCTGGCGCGCTTCCGATCTTCGCCTTTGCGGGTGGAGTTCTGGCGGTGCTTACCTCCTTCTTTATCTCTGGGAAGTTCTTTGCAGATCCCAACTCACTTTTACTCTCTGGAATTGCCGTCGGTTCCTTTGCAACCGCGATTCAAACTTATTTACAGCAGCGCCACAGTGCCGCTTTGCGCCCTGTTTACTCCTGGATATTAGGAGACCTCACCAACGCGAACTGGAGCGTCGTTGCTTGGTCTTCCATTTACATCGCGATAGCCCTGATCGTCCTCTTCATGGTCGCTAAGCAATTAGATGGCTTGATGCTCAGTGATGAAGAGGCCTACTCACTTGGCATCAATCCTAAAAAGTTGAGAATCATCGCGGTCGCAGCCGCAACGCTGGCAACCGCCACCGCGGTTTCGGCTTCGGGCCTCATAGGCTTCGTTGGAATCGTTGTTCCCCACCTTGTTCGCGGACTGACGCATCGCGTAACTAATAGATCGCTGATCACGATCGCGATGGCCGGAGCAGCCTTCTTGGTTCTCGCTGATTTAGGTGCAAGAACTTTGCTCTCTCCCGCCGAACTTCCTATCGGAGTTATCACCGCCTTTGTTGGCGCACCGTTCTTCCTTGTAGTACTTCGCAATCGCAGAAAGGTAAGTCAATGAGCATTGTTATAACTGACCTCACCGTTCGCTACGGCGACAAGGTCGTGCTTGATGACATCTCACTCGATATCGCAGACGGGAAATGGACCTGCCTCGTTGGGCCTAACGGAGCTGGCAAAACTACCTTCTTGAAAGTTCTCTTGGGAATGGCCCCATACTCTGGAAGCATCCAAGATCAGGGCGTAGAAGTTTTTAAGAGTCACCACCGAAACGTTGCCTTTGTTCCCCAACACCCTCAGATACCTCAAGGCATGACTGTTGCGGAGTATGTAATGCTCGGACGATCCAAGCGCGATGGTTGGGGTAATGAGTCCCTCACTAGCCGCTCGTACGTTCATAAAGTTCTTACAGAAACACATCTCTTTGGAATGCAGAACAACTTGGTGGCACAACTTTCTGGTGGCGAGATGCAGCGCGCTCTTATCGCAAGAGCTCTAGCCCAGGAGCCAGAACTAATCCTTCTCGATGAGCCAACGAGCGCCCTTGACCTTCATCATCAGATATCGGTGCTCAACAACATCGAACTCCTCAAAGATGGCGGAGTCACGGTTATCTCAACTATGCACGATCTGACCCTTGCGGCGATGTTTGCAGAGCGCATCGTGGTTCTCCAGGGCGGCAAAATTCTTTTATCAGGTGATTCACAGCAGGTGATCCACTCCCCTGAACTCAAGCGTGCCTATGACAATCGAATCGACGTTTATACGCTCGATAGCGGTCGCCCGGTTGTGGTCGCGAGTAAAGATAGAGATAACTAGCGAACGTGCGAAGGCACAAATGGCGGCTTAACTACCTTCACCGCGCTTGTGCGACCCCGCACATCAATCGTTAATTCGGCACCTATTGCAATATCGGGCTTAACGAGCGCAAGACCGATTCCAGTTTTAAGTGCTGGCGAAAATGTTCCGCTAGTTACTTCGCCGACAATTGCTCCTGTTGAATCGAGTACATCCATACCGCCTCGCGGAATTCCACGGTCTTGCGCCAAAAGTCCACGCAATATTCGATGAACACCGACGCTCTTCTCTGCAACAAGGGCATCGTGTCCATGGAAGTGTGGCTTACTAAGCGCAACAGCCCAACCCGCATTGGCTTGAAGTGGTGAAATATCTAATGAGAGTTCGTGGCCGTGTAATGGATAACCCATCTCTGTGCGCAAGGTGTCGCGCGCTCCTAAGCCACAGACCCTTCCACCTTGTTGCTCTACCGCAGTAACTAAAAGTTCCCACAGTGGCAAAGTTGAATCCCAAAGTGGGATTAATTCGTACCCGAATTCACCGGTGTATCCCGTGCGACAAATGATCACCGTTCCAAGTGAATCATGGCCAGGCACAACCACCTCTGTAAATGCCATGTAGTCCAGATCTACCTCTATGCCAAGAGTTGCAAGTAATTCCTTGCTTTGAGGGCCTTGGACCGCAAGGACACCAAAATCGTGATGCGCATTTTTTATCGTGAGACCAAGGTCGTTGGCTGCAACCAAGACGTCATATACCGCGGCGCAATTGGCGGCATTGGGGACGAGGAAGAATTTATCTTCGTTATATCGATAAATGATCAGATCATCGATAACTCCGCCCGATTGATCGCAGAGTAGGTTGTATTGGGCGCTTCCATGCCCAATGCGCTCGAGGTCATTCGTGAAAATTCGATTCAGAAATATCAATGCTCCGACGCCCGAGACTTCGATCTTTCCGAGGTGCGAGACATCAAATATTCCAACCGCTTCGCGCACCGCGGTATGTTCTGCAATCACTCCCCCGGGAGTTAAGTTACCAATCGCCTTGGGATACTCGATCGGCATCTGCCAGCCACCAAAATCTGCGAGTTTTGCGCCGACGCTTGAATGCCAATCAAAGAGTGGAGATTCCATATCTGTAACTTATCTCAAGAGACCTACAACTACCTGTAGATGTGCCCCAATAGATACGTCGGACTTCTCATTGGCGCTCAAAGAGTGAGAGGATTGCGATATGGCTACGTTAAAGACAAATACAAAATTCACTAGCGATGTGCTCGTTCTCGGCCTATCGGCCAAATCGGGCGAACTCTCGATCCATCCAAATATCTCGCACATCCCTTCGATCGCCAACGATACGAAGAAGTTGCTCGCGATACTCAAGGATCTAGGTGCTACCGGTAGCGCAGATGAAGTAATCAAGGTTTCTTATAACGAACCTCGATTGATCATCTTCACGGGTTTTGGAACAACAGCCGCAACATATTCACACGAAACGCTCCGCAGAGCTGCTGGTGCCGCTACTCGCGCACTTGCTGGCCACGCAAAGGCAGATTTCGCTCTTCCAAACAGCAATAGCGCTGAATTTGCAGCGATCGCCGAAGGAATTGCCCTTGGCGCTTATGACTTCACAGAGTTCAAGGGATCCACCAAGTCAGATCAAAAAGCTCCACTGCAGTCAGCGACGATCATCTCTACTGTTGGCGCAACTCCTGCAGGCAAGGCAGCGCTCAAGCGCGCCGAGATTCTGGGCGAAAACGTCGCCATCACTCGCGACATGATTAACACCCCGCCTTCACATTTAACCCCCGTCACCTTCACGGCGGCGATGAAGAAGATTGCAACCTCCCTGGGCATCAAGGTAGAAGTCCTCAACGAGGTTCAACTCAAGGCCAAGGGCTACGGCGGAATTACCTCTGTCGGACAAGGCTCTGCCAATCCTCCTCGCCTGCTCCACCTGACCTACTCCCCTCCAAAGCCTAAAAAGCGCATCGCCTTCGTAGGCAAGGGAATTACCTTCGACACTGGTGGATATGCGCTCAAAGGCGCAGTCGGCATGGGAGATATGAAGTCAGATATGAGTGGAGCGGCCGCGGTCGTTGCCGCCACCTTTGCCATCGCCCAGCTCAAATTGTCTATCGCGGTCGATACCTACGCTTGCATGGCCGAAAATATGGTCAGCGGTGAGGCCACCCGTCCAAGTGACATCGTCACCATGCTCGGCGGCAAGACCGTTGAGGTCCTTAATCCAGATGCCGAAGGCCGCATGGTCATGGCCGATGGACTGGTCCGTGCTGTAGCCGATGGCGAGAAAAATGGCGGCTTAGATGGCCTCATCGACGTTGCCACGCTCACCGGCGCCCAAGTTGTGGCTCTAGGAACCCGTACCTCGGCAGTTATGACCAATAATGAAGAGTTCCGGACCCTCTTTTTGGAGGCAACGGGCATCGCCGGAGAGTCTTTCTGGCCAATGCCGCTTCCCGAGGAGCTCAAAGAGGCTTTGGCCTCGGCCTCAGCGGATATGGTCAACCAGAATCCAGCCATGCGAAATGGTGGAATGTTGGTCGCCGGACTCTTCTTACGTGAATTTGTCCCAAGTACCGTCCCATGGCTCCACCTCGATATCGCTGGCCCTGCCCTGACCCATGAAGCCCATGGCTATACCCCGGTCGGCGGAACTGGCGTCGCGGTTCGATCATTGGTCGCCTTGGCTGAGTTAGCAGCATCACAGGAGTAACGCGCGCGAGAGCGCAGGCTCAACTCGTGGCAGGATTAGCCGTCTATGTAAGTCTGGTGAGAAAAGGTGAAGTGTGAACGAATTTGATCTAGTGATCCTTGGCGGCGGAAGCGGCGGTTACGCCTCTGCCCTACGCGGCGCTCAACTCGGACTCTCTGTAGTCCTCATTGAAAAGGACAAGGTCGGAGGCACTTGCCTACACCGAGGTTGCATTCCAACGAAGGCTCTCCTCCACGCTGGTGAGATTGCAGATAGCACTCGTCATGCCGCAGATTTTGGAGTCAAAGCAGAATTTATCTCGATGGATATGTTGGCGGTCAACGCTTACAAAGATGGCGTCATCTCCAAGCTGTATAAAGGTTTGCAAGGTTTAGTGAAGTCACGAAACATCACCGTCGTAGAAGGTCATGGTCGCCTGGTTTCAAAGAACCAAGTTGAAGTCAATGGCACTATCTACACCGGCAAGAACATCATTCTGGCGACAGGTTCATACCCAAAGACGCTTCCTGGTCTAGAGATCGACGGCACGCAGATCGTTACAAGTAACGAGGCCATGTCCTTTGATTACGTGCCTAAGTCGGTCATCGTCCTTGGTGGCGGAGTTATTGGTTGTGAGTTCGCGTCGGTCTGGAACTCCTTCGGAGCAGATGTCACCATCATCGAAGGTTTGCCACGCCTGGTTGCACTTGAAGATGAAAGTTCGAGCAAGCAGCTAGAGCGCGCCTTCCGTAAGCGTGGAATTAAATTTGAAGTTGGCGTTAAGTTCGCATCTGCAACAAAGGGTCCAGAGGGAGTGACAGTTACTCTCGAAAATGGAGCCACCTACACCGCTGATGTTCTACTCGTTGCAGTTGGACGCGGACCAGTTTCTGCAGGTCTTGGATATGAAGAGCAAGGCATCACCATGGATCGCGGTTATGTCCTCGTTGATAACAAGTGCCGCACAAATGTTCCTGGAATCTGGGCTGTCGGAGATTTGATCCCAACGCTTCAGCTCGCCCACGTTGGTTTTGGCGAAGGAATTTTGGTTGCAGAAGAGATCGCTGGATTAAATCCTCGTCCAATTAATTACGACGGCGTTCCACGCGTTACATATTCTGAGCCTGAAGTTGCCTCTGTCGGCTTAACAACCGCTGTTGCAAAGGAGCGCGGATACGATGTTGTTGAACTGACATACGACCTCGCAGGTAACGGCAAGGCAAATATCCTCAAGACGGCGGGTTCCATCAAGCTCGTTGCTCAAAAGAACGGACCGGTACTCGGCGTTCACATGGTCGGCTCCCGCGTAGGAGAACTCCTCGCAGAAGCACAATTGATTTATAACTGGGAAGCAACAGCAGATGATGTTGCACCATTGATTCACGCTCACCCAACGCTTTCAGAGGCGATGGGCGAGGCTCATTTAGCACTTGCTGGTAAACCACTGCACGCCCACGGGTAATAGGAGAAATCGCAATGACCTTTTCAGTAACCATGCCTGCACTCGGAGAATCAGTCACCGAAGGCACAGTCACTCGTTGGCTTAAGAACGAGGGCGATCATGTCAACGTTGATGAGCCACTCCTAGAGGTATCAACCGACAAGGTCGATACCGAGATCCCTTCACCTGTATCAGGCACGCTCACTCGCATCGTCGTTGCAATCGATTCAACGGTCGCTGTTGGCGCAGAGCTCGCGATTATTGAAGATGGCGTCGCAGCCGCCGCTGCACCAGTTGCTGCACCTGTCGTTGAGGCCCCGGTCCCAGTTGCTGCACCTGTCGTTGAGGTTGCAGCGCCTGCTCCAGTCGTAGAAGCGCCTGCTCCAGTTGCTCCAGTTGCTTCCGCCTCCGCTGGCGTCGTAGTAACAATGCCTGCACTCGGTGAATCTGTAACAGAGGGAACAGTTACTCGTTGGCTTAAGAACGTTGGCGACACAATCAACGTTGATGAACCACTCCTCGAAGTTTCTACAGACAAAGTCGATACCGAAATTCCTTCACCCGCCTCTGGAACAATTCTTGCGATCGACGTACCAGTTGATAGCACCGTTGCGGTTGGTGCGCGTCTAGCGCTCATTGGTTCAGCAAATGCAGCTCCTGTAGTTGCAGCACCAGTAGCACCAGCTGCTCCGGTCGTCGCCGCTCCAGCTCCAGTCGTTGCAGCACCAGTTGTCGTTGCACCGGCACCAGTTGCTCCAGTTGTTGCAGCACCTGCTCCAGTTGTTGCAGCACCAGTTGCAGCCGCTCCCCTAGATGATTCCTATGTGACTCCAATTGTTCGCCAGTTTGCAAAAGAGCATGGCGTAAACCTTTCAACCGTTACAGGCACCGGCATCGGTGGACGTATCCGTAAGGAAGATGTTCTCGCTGCAGCAAAGCCTGCAACTCCAGCTCCAGTAGCTGCTGCTCCAGCAGCAGCAGCAACCAAATCTGCTGGACCAATTGCGGTCTCACCACTTCGTGGTACAACAGTCACAATGTCGCGACTACGCAAGGTCATCGCTTCCCGCATGGTGGAGTCACTGCAAGTCAGCGCACAACTCACCACCGTCGTCGAAGTAGATGTCACCAAGATCGCGCGTCTTCGCGATAAGGCAAAGGCCTCTTTCTCTGCTCGTGAAGGAGTTAACCTCACCTTCTTGCCATTCTTTGCGGTTGCCGTCACAGAAGCCCTGAAGCAACATCCCGTTCTCAACTCATCTATTGATGGTGATCAAGTCACTTATCACGGTGCAGAACATTTGGGCATCGCGGTAGATACAGAACGTGGATTGTTAGTTCCAGTAATCCGTGACGCAGGCGATCTCAATATCGCCGGACTCTCTCGCAAAATCGCTGATGTTGCAGCACGTACTCGCGACAACAAGATCAGCCCAGATGAATTAGGTGGCGGAACATTCACCATCACAAATACAGGTAGCCGCGGTGCTCTCTTTGATACACCGATCATCAACCAACCTCAGGTTGCTATCTTGGGTATCGGATCAGTTGTTAAGCGTCCAATGGTCATGAAGGGAACAGACGGCGGAGAAAACATCGCGGTTCGCTCCATGGTCTACCTCGCACTTTCATACGATCACCGCATCGTTGATGGTGCCGATGCTGCTCGCTTCTTGGTTACGCTCAAAGAGCGTCTCGAAGAGGGTAGCTTCGAATCTGATCTAGGTTTGTAATCGTGGCCGCCACAATGCGCGTTGCGGTAACTGGTTCAACTGGTTTGGTTGGAACCGCACTTGTGGGGCAACTCAAGGAGCAAGGACATAGCGTCCTGCGCTTGGTGCGTCGTAAACCAATTTTGAGTGATGAAGTGCAGTGGGATCCCACTGCAGGAACCATTGATATGGCAGCGCTAGAAGGCGTGGATGCGATCATCCATCTTGCGGGTGCAGGCGTTGGAGATAAGCGTTGGACCAAAAAGTACCGCGCAACAATTCTCAACTCCAGATTGCTCGGCACAACAACTATTGCAAATGCTGCCGCTGCGCTGAAGCCACAGGTATTTATTTCGGCTAGCGCGATCGGTTTTTATGGTGAAACCGGTAACCGCGCTGTCGTAGAGACTGATCGCGGCGGCGATGATTTCCTCTCTGCAGTATGTCGCGAGTGGGAAAGCGCCGCCGACCTCGCAGTTGGTGTTCGCACGGTAAAAATTAGAACTGGCTTGGTCTTCGATCCAACTGGCGGTGCACTAGGTCGCATCCTGCCGCTCTTTCGCTTTGGACTTGGCGGCAAATTAGGATCGGGCAAGCAGTGGTGGTCGTGGGTTACCCTGCACGATGAGGTCAAGGCGATTATCCATTGTCTTACTGCAGATATTTCTGGCCCGGTTAACGTCACCGCACCAAACCCGGTTACCAATCAAGAATTCACTGGAACTTTGGCGCGCGCGCTACATCGCCCCGCACTCTTTCCGGTTCCTGCATTTGTACTCAAGATTGTTATCGGCGGATTTTCTTCCGAGATCTTAGGATCAAAGAAAGTACTGCCAAAGGCGTTGCAAGATAGCGGATTTGTCTTTGACTATCCGCACCTTACAAACGCCCTCGAAGCACTTATCGAATAGAGATTGCCCGCGCCTCTTCTAAAATTTTGGCAACGGCAAGGGCATCTTCAGTTGTTACTGGCCATGCGCCTTCACCGCGAATGGCAGCGCCAACCTGCGCATAGAAGGTTGCATAATTACCAGGCTCGGCAGGATATTCAATGACCTCTTCGCCGCGATAAATAAACGCGGGAGTTACTGCAGGTGGTGCCCACACTCCCCCAGCCGGGTACTCACCAAGACGCAATCGTGGTTCTTGTGAGTCAAGATCCTTGATCACGAGAGAACCATTGGTTCCAGACATTCTGATACGTGGGCCGTCCGCGCCGATGATCGCGCTGGCAGATAAATAAGAATCCACGCCACTGGCATGTTTGAGATTAATGACCACATCATCATCTGCAAGTCCGCGAATGCTACGTACCGATGCATAGGTGACTTCGGCAGGACCAAACCAATTGAGCGCGAGTGAGACCAGGTGCGGCCCCAGGTCAAGAAGATTTCCGCCACCATCTGCAGCGGTGCTGGCTTCGCGCCAGCTTCCAGGATTTGATGCCGGCCTAAAACGTTCAAAGCGAGAGTCCAGACGAAATACCTCGCCGATAACTCCTTCAGCGATCGCCTTCTTAACGGTCAGAGCATCGCTATCAAAGAGTCGGTTGAAATAGGTAGTGACCATAACGCCGGTCTCTTTGGAAACGTCAACGATCGATTGCGTCTCTGCCAAGGTGCGCCCCATTGGCTTATCGACAACAACGGGAATCCCGGCGCGTAATCCAGCGATGGCGTCGCTCGCGTGGGCTACGTTGGCGCTGGCAACTACAAGCAGATCTAACCCGAGAGCCAAAAGTTCATCGATGGAACCGACCACAGTGACGTTTGGGAAGTCGGCGATCGCATGGCCTTTGCGCTCTTCGTTGGTAGTCAGAACCCCAACGACCTCATATCCGCAACCTTTGAGGAGCGGAGCGTGAAAATAGCGTCCTGCGAGGCCGTAGCCAGAGATTCCTACCCGAAGTGTCATGGCGGTAAACCTACATTAGGCTAAGGCTCATGAGCGCTGCCGTTGGGACTTTGGTCGATCAGACCCAGGTCATCCACCCCGGCATCGTCGATTATCTGGATGCCTGGCAGTTGCAACGCGATACCGTCGAAGCGATCTTGGCCGGCACCTCCCCCAACACACTTTTCTTGCTTCAACACCCATCGGTCTACACCGCAGGTCGCATGACTCGTCCGGATGAACGGCCACTAGATGGCACTCCAGTCATCGATGTAGATCGTGGCGGCAAGATCACCTGGCATGGCCTCGGCCAGCTTGTTGGCTACCCGATTGTTAAATTGAAGAACCGCAATGACGTTGTCGGCTTTGTCCGCGAAGTTGAAACAGCCCTTATTGAGGTCTGCCAATCCTTTGGAATCCCAGCCGAGCGTTACTGCGAACGTTCTGGTGTCTGGATCCGCGATGCCAAGGGTGATCGAAAGATCGCAGCGATTGGAATGCGCGTCGCCAAGGGCGTCACAATGCATGGCTTCGCCCTCAACGTAAACCCTGACCTATCCGCGTACTCCAAGATCGTCCCTTGTGGAATCTCTGATGCCGATGTGACCTCAATGGCCCAGGAGTTGAACCGCGAAATTTCTATAGAAGAAGTTCTACCCTTAGCTGAATCCACAATTCTGACCGCGCTGACGAAAGTGATTTCATGACCATAGCTCCTGAAGGACGTCGTTTACTTCGTATCGAAGCGCGTAACGCCGCTGTTCCGATCGAACGCAAACCAGAGTGGATCAAGACCCGCGCCAAGATGGGTCCTGAGTACACAAAGTTGCGCTCACTCGTTGTCAGCGAAGGACTGCACACCGTCTGCCAAGAGGCTGCATGCCCAAATATCTTTGAATGTTGGGAAGATCGCGAAGCGACCTTCTTGATTGGTGGCGAGCGTTGTACCCGCCGCTGCGATTTCTGCAATATCGATACCGGTAAGCCAGAACCACTTGACCGCGATGAACCACGTCGCGTCGCCGAGTCGGTTCAATCAATGGAACTTCGCTACGCCACCATCACAGGTGTAACGCGCGATGATCTGCCAGACGAAGGCGCTTGGTTATACGCAGAGACAATTCGTAAGGTGCATGAGCTAAATCCAAATACCGGCGTAGAGATGTTGGCACCTGATTTCAGCGGTAAGCCACACCTACTAAACGAGGTTTTTGAAACTCGACCAGAGGTATTTGCTCACAACCTCGAGACAGTCCCCCGAATCTTTAAAGAGATCCGTCCAGCGTTTAGATACGACCGCTCTCTTGATGTAATTTCACAAGCTCAAGCATTTGGATTGGTCACTAAATCCAACTTGATCCTTGGAATGGGCGAAACTCGCGAAGAGGTTACGCAGGCACTCGTCGACCTCCATGAAGCAGGTTGCGACTTGATCACCATCACGCAATATTTACGTCCAACTCCAAAGCACCACCCGGTTATTCGCTGGGTTAAGCCTGAAGAGTTCGTCGAGCTATCAAAAGAGGCAGAAGATATTGGTTTCCTAGGAGTAATGAGCGGTCCGCTCGTTCGTTCTAGCTACCGTGCCGGTCGCCTCTACAAGCAGGCGCAAGAGAAGAAGGCGTTGCTACGTGGCTGATCTTGTTTATCCTCCAGTCATCGTCGCGATCAAGACTTTCTGGAAATACTTAGGGGTCAAGTTTGATTTCCAAGGTGTGGAGAATTTGCCGCGCAAAGGCGGAGCAGTCCTCTGCATGAACCACATCGGATATTTGGACTTCGCACTCGTCGGAACCGGAGCGCTTCCAGCAAACCGATACATCCGCTTCATGGCTAAGAAAGAGATCTTCGATCATAAGATCGCCGGTCCCCTCATGCGCGGAATGCACCACATCAGTGTGGATCGCGAGAGCGGTTCTTCTTCTTTTGTTGCGGCTCTACGCGCGCTTCGCAAGGGCGAGATCGTCGGAATTTTCCCGGAAGGCACCATCTCTCGAAGCTTTGAAATCGAAGACCTCAAGTCAGGTGCAGTGCGACTATCCATGGGAGCCGGCGTACCGATCATCCCCGTCGCTGTTTGGGGTAGCCAACGCATCATCACCAAGAAGCGCAAGCCAGATTTCAGTCGCAGCAAGCACCCAGTTCACGTCGCATTTGGAGAGCCTTATTACGTTCCCAAGGGTTCGGATGTCGATGCCGCAGAGGCAGAGCTCAAGGTCAAGATGCTCGAACTTTTACATTCGGTGCAATCCAATTATCCTCACTCACATGAGGGGCAGTGGTGGGCACCAGCCCGCCTTGGCGGCACCGCGATTACATCAGAGCAGTTACATCAAGAGCGTCAAAATATGAAGGAGCAAGACAATGGCTGAACCAGAGAAGCAAGGTCAGATGGCGGTCCTGAAGGACGCATTTGGATTAGTTCGCCGTGAAAAGCCCCTCGCATACTTGTGGTGCGGCATCATCTTTGTCATCGTGCTCGTCGGAGGATACTTCGCTGGAATCGGACTGGGTCACCCAATCTATTTCGGTATCCTGTCGATCCCACTCGCACTCCTCTTTGCCTTCTTTACCTTTACTCGTTTTGCTAACACCGCCGCCTTCACTTCTATCGAAGGTCAAATGGGTGCTGGTGCCAGCGTATTGATGTCTATCCGCAAGGGATTTACAACAACACCTGCAGTCAACGCATCTCGTAATCAAGATATGGTCCACCGCACCGTTGGTCGCTCTGGAATCATTCTTGTCGGCGAAGGAACACCAGCAGTCCGTTCACTCGTTCAAGATGAGAAGAAAAAGATCGAACGCTTTGTTCCTGGCGTGCCGGTCCACGAAGTATTAGTTGGTAACTATGAAGGCGCGGTAACACTTCGCAAACTTCAGAAGACCATCAAGAAGTTTCCTAACAAGCTCACAAAGGCGCAGCTCCGTGAAGTTCGCAATCGCCTCAAGGGTGTCGGCGGAATGAATATGCCGATTCCAAAGGGTCCAATGCCTAAGGGCGTAAAGGTTCCTAAGCGCTAACTGCACATTAAAAAGCCCGACTCAGAGTGAATGAGTCGGGCTTTTTTATTGGGTTTCTACCCCTTAACGACCACGCTATTGCTAAACCAGTCGTGATACCCACGACCCTCTTTGGTGAAAACGGCTGGGATAACTAGGCAGATCAAAAGGGTCCGAAGGAGGGCTCGTCCAGCCGGGATTCGACCCCCAGTTGCGGCATCCACGACGTGGATTCTCGTGATTCGTTGCCCTGCTGAGGCCCCCTGGAGGGCGGTCAGGATCCCGACTTCGACAAAGAAGATCACCAAGGGCAGGAATTGGGCTCCCCCGGTCAAATGGCGGGTAATGAGATGGGCAATCCCCAAGCACATAAACCAATCGAGGATTATGGCTACGAGTCGGCGTCCGAAAGCGGCTTGATCTGGCACGGGTGAAGGGTAACATTCACCCCATACGTGGCCCGTCGATGTGCCTCGCCCCCTTTTTATCTATCCGGCCGGAACTGGCCGAATTGGGAGAACAATGTTTAAAAACTCTGCTGAGATTTTTGCGTACATCAAGAAGGAAGACGTCAAGCTCATCGACATCCGCTTCACGGATCTTCCAGGTATCCAACAGCACTTTAACGTTCCGGTTGAGTCATTCGATGAGGCAGTCTTCACCGACGGCCTAATGTTCGATGGTTCTTCGGTTCGCGGATTCCAAGCTATCCATGAGTCAGATATGAAGCTACTTCCAATTCCAAGTAGCGCATTCATCGATCCTTTCCGCAAGGAAAAGACCCTCGTGATCTTGTTCTCTGTTCACAACCCAATCGATGACTCCCCTTACAGCCGTGACCCACGTGGCGTCGTTGCTAAGGCAGTCGAATATTTGAAGTCAACCGGTATCGCAGATACCGCTTTCTTTGCTCCAGAAGCAGAGTTCTATGTATTTGATGAAGTTAACTTCGGAACATCCCAGAACTCTTCACACCACTTCATCGATTCAATCGAGGGTGCTTGGAACACAGGCAACCAGCTCGAGTCCGATGGAACACCTAACCGTGGTTACAAGACCCGCTACAAGGGTGGATATTTTCCAGTATCTCCAACCGATCAACTCGCAGATATTCGCGACGAGATGGTTATGGAACTTGGTCGCGCAGGCCTACTGGTTGAGCGTTCACACCATGAAGTTGGAACTGCTGGTCAGATGGAAATCAACTATCGCTTCTCTGACATCTTGCAGGCTGGCGATGACGTACTGAAGTTCAAGTACATCATCAAGAACGTTGCTTGGAAGAATGGCAAGACTGCAACCTTTATGCCTAAGCCACTCTTTGGCGATAACGGCTCTGGAATGCACGTTCACCAATCACTTTGGAAAGATGGCAAGCCATTGTTCTTTGGTGAGGGTTACGGCGACTTGTCAGATATGGCCCGTTGGTACATCGGCGGCCTCCTCAAGCACGCACCTGCACTCCTTGCATTCACTAACCCAACAGTGAACTCATACCACCGCTTGGTCCCTGGCTACGAAGCACCAGTAAACCTCGTTTACTCAGCTCGTAACCGTTCGGCTTGTATCCGTATCCCAATCACGGGTTCAAATCCAAAGGCAAAGCGCATTGAGTTCCGTTGCCCAGATCCATCATCAAACCCATACCTCGCCTTCGCAGCAATGTTGATGGCCGGTATCGATGGAATCCAGAACAAGATTGAGCCACTAGCTCCAGTCGATAAGGATCTATATGAGTTGGAAGGCGCAGATCTTGCCGCCATCCCACAAGTTCCTGGATCACTTCCAGAGGTACTCGATGCACTCGAGGCTGGCAGCGACTTCCTTACAAAGGGTGGCGTATTCACACCAGACTTGATCGAAACATGGATCAACTACAAGCGCACCGCTGAAGTTGATTATGTTCGCTTGCGTCCACATCCAGCTGAGTTTGAGCTTTACTACGACATCTAAGCCTTAACTCAACTATCCTTCACAAAGAGCGGGAATTGATTAGTAGCCAACAGATTGGTGAAGGTCGGTTCCCGCTTTTTATTTGAATCTCTGCATCGCGTATCAGTTGTAAGAATTTTGTAAGGTTATAACAAAAACCCCTCGCTAATATTTTTGTAGGTAGCGATGAGTGAACGCTCTCTCTGCGACAGGCATCGCTATGGAGAGGAGTTGGCTTGAAGCTTCTTCTTAAGTTTTCCATCGTCGCTCTTCTCGTGATTGCGGTTACTGGCTGTTCAAAGGGTTACCAACCGTCCAACACCATGCTTCAACCTTCCAACACGATGCCCTGCACGGCTGCCACAACCGCGCATGCGATTCCGTGGTGCCGGTCCTCCCAGCTTTCTATATCCGGAGGACAACCCAACGGGGCTGCAGGTAAGGTTGGAATTATTGGCATAGGACTCCAGAACATCTCGAACACGACCTGTCGAGTTAAGGGATACCCAAAGCTTCAAATGCTCAACGCATTAGGCAAGCCAATCCTTACTTACACAATTCAGGGGACCTCTTACTAGGGCCCCAGTTCTATGGTGAAGGTCGTCAATCTGACGCCATATTTCAGGGCGAGGTTTGACCTGCTATTTCACAACCAGACAGGTTATGGAACAGCAATATGCCCGACGTCCACCTATATCCAGTTCACTCCTCCAAACTCCACGCAACCAATTACGCTGGCCTGGAAACTTGCCCCTTACGGTGGAGGATCGGTCCAGCACTTGGTCTGTGGGCAGATCAAAGTTTCACCTATATATGTTCCTTAACATCCTTCACCTAAAAGGAATTCGGAGTGAATTACTTTCTATTTTTGAAACATACTACTTCTTGAAAAACCTAAAATAAAACGCCACGTAAACCATTGCGATGCCGATGTTGACTAATAACCGCTCAGCCGTATGGTGGCGGAAGAAAAGGATGTCAACGGCGACGATCGTCAGGATCATCACGGCGACATAGACCACGCTCGTGGAAACTTTACCCATGGCTAAATTAAATCAGATGAGGGCACATTTCGTCTCAAGATTCCCTTACATTCGCATTTGCTAGTTACTTACCTCGGAAGAACGTGCGACCATTGTCAGGTAGTCACCTTTCGAAGCGAATTTTGATGAAGATTTATGCGAAGGCGTTAGTGGTTGTAGCAGTCCTTGCGTTGCTCACTGGGTGCGCAAGTTCAAGTAAATCTGGAACAAACCCTTCGGCAACGCCTACTGCGACTGTGTCACCGGCTTCCCTAATCTGCCAGCCATCGCAACTTCAGATTCAAATGGGAGTTGGCGACGCTGCAATGGGAACCGTTGGATACGCAGGCATGGGTTTTAAAAACATTTCTACATCTACCTGTACGTTAACGGGCTACCCAGCTCTTCAAATGCTAGATGCCAATGGTGTCAATATTCCTACCTTCAGTCTTCACATCGCCCCGTATGCAGCCCCGGCCGGATCCAAAAGCACGGCGACTCTTGCTCCTGGCCAAGTTGCGAAATTCGATATGCAATTTCATAGCCAAACGGGTTACGGGAATTTGAGCTGCCCAACATCTGCCAAAGTTGCCTTCACCGCGCCTGGGGATACAGCCCCAGTGACGATTGCGTGGAAGTTACAGCCTTACGGAGGCTCCACGATTCAAACGCTCCGCTGCGGCGAAATTAAAGTATCGCCAATCTACTCGAACTAGTTTCAGCCTAACGATCAAACGTGGGCATCGAGCCAATGAAAGGTGGCATCAGCAACCTCTTCCCACCCTGGTTGATTGCAGATGAAGTGAGAGCGTTTAGCGAAGGCCCTGAAATCCATTTTGCCCTCCGACTTACGGTAGGCCCGAACATTCTTGTTGACGAGCGAAAGCGGAATTAAGTTGTCGCTATCCCCTGCTATAAAAAATAGCGGCGCGTGACTTCGTTTGAATTTGATCCTTCCCTGTCGACTCAAGATGCTCTGCGGAACTCGACGGCTCTCTGGAACTACATATCGCTCGAAAGCCGCGTCGGAATCAGCACGATTCATGGTGTTGCAAAAAGTTTCATGAAAACGTTTCTCGGTCATCTCTAGAGGCGCAATACCGGCGAAGAAATTTAGGTGAGGCAGGTTTGCTTTCAAGAACTCCGGAGCAAAAGAGAAGATGCCTTGAGGCGGTGCTGGGCTTATACAAACAGCCGCCGTCCCATATCCATCATTGATCAACTTCTGGGCTATCAACCCGCCAACGGAGTGGCCAACCAGAAGCGGCTGTTCTGCAAGCGCATCGATGTACTTCTTATAAAAATCAACGAGATGGTGAAACTGCAATTCCCCCAACGCGGGATCTGGGTGGTTGCGCAAGAATTTCGGATCGCCTTGATGGAAGGGCCACGAAGGGGCAACCGCGGTGAAGTCTCTTGAGTCAGCGCGTTCGATCCACGGGCTCCAGCTTTCGCCGTTCATATACATTCCGTGAATAAAGAGAATGTTCCTAAGCGCCATGGACGACCCCCTTAGCTACTCCGTGACCGTTGCATTAAGAGGGATGGTATTGAGATTTCCTTTAAATTACAGGTCTACCGAAACAGGGTTATTTGAGCAGGCCAACTGGCTTGTATTTCGCCATGACCTTTGGATCCCCCACGAGCGTTCCATTGACGTTGTCGGCTTGGATGGTAAGGATCGCGGCCTTATTGCTCTTCACATTGGTCTTGTAACTCGCAATCGCAGTGGCCGAATAGCAGGTTGGGCTGTTGATCGCGAAGTTCAACTCCGTGATAGCAGTTTGGATCGCCTTGATATAGCTGTCGTTGTAGAGCAGACGATTGGTCAGATTCTCGTTGGCTAAATAGCTCTTGGCTGCCTGGACGACCCCGTACTGCGAGGCGATGTAGACCTTGTCGGCATTAATTACCTCAGTCGTTACCTTGCTACATGCACTCGCCTTGGCAGCAGCGTTCGCCGGGACCGCGCTTACCTGAACAACGGTTAAACCAATTGCGATGGCAATCAACGTTCGAAGGCCCTTCTTGGAAGTTCTTGCGGCGAAAAATTTGTGATCAGTCGATTTCGTCATCCCCAGAATTTACACCCTCGACCGCTTTAATTCTCCAGAAAGAGTGGTAGCGGCTTCAATCCCTACCCCTGTTCTTTCTCGGTATCTCTTCATTCATCTCATATTTCGAATGAATTCGAAATGGTTAACTTTCTTCATCAATCATTCGTTATATAGAGAATGCTCAAGCCGATTGCTACCCCAATGGCCGTCGTGATTCCACGATCCAGAACCAGTGAGGTCGTTAGATGTTTGGCATTGAGTTGCGTCATTAGAAGCGCCATGGGCGTCATAAAAACCATCGCCATTCCATAATGCTTCAAGACAAAGAGCTCAGAGCAGACCTGCAGGAAACCGACAGTAAAGAGCAGAATCCATCCGGATGGGTGGAATGAAATCACAGCGACAGCAACAAAGAGACCAACAAAAGTGCCCACAAGGCGGTGCAACCCGCGACTCAATCGGTCATTGGTATTGGTGGCAGATAGCGGCACTACCGCTGTCATCGCGGCCCAATACGGGTGAGAGAGGTGATCAACGGTCGAAATGAACATGGATAGCGAGGCCGCTCCACCGTACAGGGCAAAGTTTAGCTTGATCTCCACTGGGTGAAATTCGATCTTCCGTTGGACCGAGGTCGTCCGCCTCGTCTTTGGATGCCAAATACCTAGCGACCCCACAATCACCGCAAAGGTTGCGCAGGCTAACCCGACTAAGAAAGAGATGGGGATTCGAGAAGTGGTTTCTGGGGTTGAGGCGCAAGCACCAAAGGCAAAGACAGTGAAGAGCGCCCCAGAAGGTCGCCACTGGAAGATCTCTGCCATGCCCGCGGTAGTTCCGCCCACCAAGCCAATTCCGATGATCGCAACAAATGAGGCCAACGGGTGCGCACCAACGGCTGTACCTGCCGTTAGTGAAAGAACTATGAGCAGTCCTGCTGCTGATTGCATTTTGATGCGGTCAATATGTGAAGCCATTCGGCCATAAGTGGAGGTGAATCCCCCGAATATTGCATAGAGCGACCAAGTCAGATGTCCGGTCAATTTGAGCAAAATCAAAGGAATCCCAATGCTCAATGCAATTCGAAAAGCCGGAAGGTAATCACTTAACGAAGGATTCGTCGGCAGATGCTTGAGTGATCTACGCGAATCCATGCGTGCAGTCTATTGAAAGGTCAAGCTACCCTGCGTAGATTGTCGGAATCCAACCTGGAAGGAAGCTCATGCTATTTCGGAATTTCCGTACCAAGAGACAACTGGCGGAGTTTCAGAAGAACGCTGATCCGTTGGTTCTGGCGGAAGAGAAGGCCGCGTTGGAGCGAGAAGATGCAGAAGCTCCTAGTGCTAGTTCACCCGTACTCCCCACAGCTATCGGGGCAGAAATGCTAAACAAAAGTTATCGTGGTTTCCGACCGGTCACGGCCTTGAAGCCAAATGACTCCAGTTGGAAGCAGCGTCAAGATTACGAACCAGAGAAATTTGATGGTCAAAAAGATTAGTTCATTTCGCTTCATCTCCCCGTTGAAATAACCCATAGGAGCTTTGGCTCATCAACCCATGAGAAGATTCGCGGTATGAATAGCCTCTCTTCCGTATCAGCGTTGACCTTCGGAATCCAAGCCTTCGTCACACTTTTTGTGATCCTCGATCCGCTGGCCGCACTCCCTATCTTTCTCTCGCTGGTATCCGGTCGTAAGCACAAAGAGCAGATCAGGTTGGCATGGCAGGGTGCAACATCCTCCTTACTGATCATCGTCATCTTTGCCCTCTTTGGACAGGTCATTCTGGACTACCTTCACATCTCGCTCTTCGCGCTACAAGGCGCAGGCGGCTTCCTGCTCTTCTTGATCTCGATGGAGTTGTTGACCGGCAAAGTAGGCGGAGATAGCGCACAGAACGCGAATGTAAATATTGCAATGGTCCCTATCGGAACGCCAGTTCTTGCTGGTCCTGGTGGAATTGTGACCACGATGCTCTATGTCCGATATGCACATAACACCGGCGACAAATTCAGTCTCGCCGCCGCCATCATCATGGTGCACGTGGTAATTGGCTTGATCTTGATGTTCTCTACCGGCATCCTCAAGTTACTCAAGGAATCGGGAATCACATTGATCACGCGCGTTGCGGGATTACTGGTCGCAGCAATCGCAGTCGACATGATCGTGCAATCTATCAAGGGTTTCTTTAACCTCGGTTAGGTTTCAGTCATGGGTTTTCAGAGCTACATTATTGAAGAGGTAACAACGGCACTCCCAAAGTTGCGTAATCGAACTTACGCTACCGATATGCAGCGATACATGAAAGATGTTTCACCATTCCTTGGAATCAGAACTCCAGAACGTCGCGCAACCTTGAAAGTGATTTATAAGGATGCCCCGATCCCCACTTCAGAGCAGTTAGGAAAGACAGCGCGAGCATTTTGGAAGATGTCAGAGCGCGAATATCAATATGCGGCCTGCGACATGCTTTCGACTTTTAAAGATCAACTAGATAAAGATTTTCTAGCCAATCATTGCGAATATTTATTAACTCATAAGCCTTGGTGGGATACCGTCGATAGCCTTGGTAATGCCGCCATCTCGCCCCTCACCGTCCGCTTTAACTCGTTGCCACTTATGAACAAGTGGAACAAGAGCGAGGACATCTGGTTGGTGCGAGCCGCGATTCAACATCAACGAGGGCGCAGAACAGAAACCGACATTCCGCTCCTCCTCAAGTACTGCCACGACCACGCAGACGATCACACCTTCTGGGTTGCCAAGGCAATCGGTTGGGCGCTGCGCGACTTGGCATATTTCGACCGTCCCGCTGTTACAAAGTTCTTGGCCGATCATCCAGACCTAGACCGGGTAGCGGTGCGCGAGGCCTTAAAACACGCCTAGATGGCATAATCGCCGCATGCATGAGTTCAACAGTGAAGTGGAATCTCTGGCGCAGGAAATCCTGGCCTACAGTCTCAAGCGACTTAAGGAGAATCCCCCACTCGACGGTCCACAGACCCCTGAAGAACTCTTCTCCAAAGTGGGTAACACAATCACCGCCGATGGCTTAGGCGGTCACGAAGCTCTCAAAGTCTTTACCGATACCTTGGCCCTGGCCTGTATCTCTACAGATCATCCTCGTTATCTCTCCTTCATTCCTTCCGCGCCATCAGAGCACTCCAATCTCTTTGATTTAGTAGTCGGGTCGAGTGCGCTCTATGGCGGATCATGGCTAGAGGGAGCAGGTGCGGTCTTTGCAGAGAACCAAGCTCTGCGTTGGATTAGCGACCTTGCTGGATTGCCAGAAAGTTCTGGCGGCGTCTTTGTCCAAGGCGGCACGATTGGTAATCTCTCTGCGCTCGTCGCCGCTCGTATGCATGCTCGCGAGAAATATCCAGAGGTCGCACGATGGGTTGTCGCTTGTTCCTCCGAGGCTCACTCCTCCATTAAGTCAGCGGCAGAGATCATGGATGTACTTGTCCTCAATGTTCCGGCAAATGACTCTGGAACTATGACCGGTGACAATTTTGCGATCACGGCTGACGAATATCTTGCCGCTCACCCTACGCATCGAATCTTTGCGGTCGTAGCAACTGCAGGCACCACTAATTTGGGAATCATCGATGACTTAAATGGAGTCGGTCTGGCCGCGAAAGATCGCGATATCTGGTTTCATGTGGATGGTGCTTATGGACTCGCAGCGCTTTGTGCGCCATCGGTTCGCCCGCTATTTGATGGTGTTGAACGCGCAGATTCTTTGATTGTCGATCCACATAAGTGGCTCTTTGCACCATTCGATGCCTGCGCCTTGATTTATCGCGATCCCACGATCGCAAAGCGTGCTCATACCCAGCATGCCTCTTACTTAGACACCCTTGAGGATCCCAATGAATGGAATCCGTCGGACTATGCAATCCATCTGACCCGCCGCGCACGCGGCTTGCCATTCTGGTTCTCGCTGGCAGCAAATGGCACTCGCGAATATGCGCAGGCGATGCAGAAAACACTCGATGTAGCCCAACATGCGGCCCAACTCGTGCGCAACCATCCCAACCTTGAGTTGCTCCACGATCCGCTGCTCTCGATCGTTGCCTTTAAGCGCAACGGTTGGCTGACGGCAGATTACGAAAGTTGGAGCGATAAGTTATTGGCAGATCAAATTGGGTTTGTGGTCCCATCCTCACATAAAGGCGAGCCGATCTTGCGTTTTGCGATCGTTAATCCGTGGACTACCCAAGAAGACATCGCAGATATCTTGGCAACTCTTTAGAAGTTAGCGATCCAAAACATTCTTATTGCGGTCGTACACCTGTCCGGTGCGCTTAAAGGCGATTGCACTCAGCGCTTCTAGAACAACGCGGTTTGCAAGCATTGCGGTGATATCAGCGCTATCAAAGGCTGGCGCTACCTCCACAATATCCATTCCAACGACCGGCAACTCTAAGCAGATGCGACGCACCGCTTCCAGAAGTTCGCGGCTAGTCATGCCACCAGGTTCTGGAGTTCCCGTGCCAGGTGCCATGCCAGGATCAACCACGTCGATGTCGACAGATAAGAAAACTCCATCGCAATCATCTGTCAGCGTCTTGAAGGACTCATCCAACACCGCATCGAGGCCACGGTTGTGGATCTCTGTCATCTCATAAGAACGCATACCTTGATCGCGCATCCACTTAAGCGTTGCATCATCAGGCCAATATCCGCGAAGTCCAACCTGCAAGAAGCGGTCTCCCCGAACGGCTCCGCTATTGATGAGCTGGCGCATCGGAGTTCCATGTCCAACAAGGGCGCCGAATTGCGACTCTGCGGTATCGGCATGCGCATCAAAGTGCACCATCGAAATCCTGCCCTTGCCACGATGGTTAGCAATGCCCGTTACATCAGCAGAGGCGATCGAATGATCTCCACCAAGAACGACAACAAAGGCCCCAGCGCGCGAGATCTTCTCTGTTGCCTCTTCCAATACTTTGAGTGACCCAACGAGGTCATGACCTGGCATTAAAAGATCGCCAGCATCCACAACCTTCATATCCTTCAACGCATCGACTCTAAGAGCTAAGTGAGGACGCTCGGCGTCATGCCCTAAGTAGTCGGTTCCACGGATCGCTTGTGGGCCAAACTTTGCACCGGAGCGATGGGAGGTACCCGAATCAATCGGTGCTCCAACAATCACAACATCGGCATCTAGATAGGTGGAGGGAACCTCAAGATCGCATTGCGGGACGCCTAAAAAAGTAAAGGATGGTCCATACATGTTGCCCAAGTTAGCCATGGGTCAAACCTTATCGCACCCCTGCACGCCTACGGCCGACGAACTGGCCAGCCAGAACGATGATCAGCGCAATCAAAAACATCGAGGAGCCAATGACATTTGCCTGCGGAGGAAGTCCACGTTGTGCAGAGATATACACAAATTTCGGAAAGGTATTTACATCGCCAGAGTTGAAGTTGGTGATGATGAAATCATCGAAGGACAAGCTAAAGGCCAGGAGCGCGGCAGCGGCGATTCCGGGAGCAACCAAGGGCAGAGTTACGCGGCGAAACGTTTCGCGTTCGTCCGCATATAAATCCATCGCAGCCTGCTCTAAACGCGGGTCCAAACTTGCGATACGCGCCTTCACCGTCACAACGACGAAAGAGATACAGAACATCACATGGGCAATGACGATCGTCCAAAATCCAGGATTAAAGCCAAATGAGATAAACATCGTGAGCAGCGATGCCCCCATGACGATCTCTGGAGTGGCCATCGGCAAGAAGATGAGAATGTTGACGATCGAACGTCCTCGGAATGCGTAGCGACCCATCGCAAATGCCATCAGCGTCCCCAGCAACGTTGCAAAGAAGGTAGCCAGAACTCCAATCTTGAGTGAGTTCCCAAGCGCGTTGCATACATCCGGCGCACCGCAAGGATTGAGCCAGTTATTCCACGTAAATCCAACCCAGACAAGATTGCTCTTTGTCGAAGCGTTAAAGGAGAAGGCGAAGGTGTAGATGATGGGTAGAAATAAATAGGCGAAACCTATGAAGGCATAAATGCGAATCAGGTTGCGCGAAAACCAGCGTGAGGCTTGCTTCATACCAACTCCTCGGTTCCCGCTCGCTTCACGTAGAGCATCACAAGAATCAAGATTGAAACCATCAGTATCAACGAGAGCGCCGCTGCACCTGGGTAATCCACGATCTCTAAGTACCGCGCCTCAATGACGTTACCGATCATCTTGGTTCCAGGATTTCCCAAAAGTTCAGCGTTGATGTAATCACCCGCTGCAGGGATAAAGGTGAGGAGCGTGCCAGCAACCACGCCGGGTAACGACAAGGGCACAGTTACTTTGAGAAAGGTCGTGAAGGCATTGGCGTACAAATCTCCTGATGCCTCCATCATGCGAATGTCGATGCGCTCCAAACTCGCATAAAGCGGTAAGGTCATGAAGGGCAGGAAGTTGTACGTGAGGCCAGCCACGACGGCAAAGGGTGTAGCCGTCAGATGATCCTGAGCTCCCATGATGTGAACAAATCGCAGAAACTTAATCACCAGACCCTGCTCCCCCAAGATCTGCTCCCAAGCCACAGTACGAAGCAAGAAGGAACAGAAGAACGGGGCAACGATGAGTACCAAGAGCGTGTTCTTCCACCGCCCCGACTTAAATGCCACCGCATACGCAAGCGGGTAGGAGATGATCAGAGCGAAGGCAGTGGCGAGAAAGGCATATTCAAAAGAGCGAATCAGCTGCGCTTTAGAGGAGGTGATCGCATCAATAAAGTTAGCGAAGCGATAGGTCTGGACATACGTGCCGATACCCAGCCCTTGGGTCTGTGTAGAGGTACTAATTAATTGATAGATCGGAACTAAAAAGAAGATAACCAGCCAAATGATTCCAGGAGCGAGCAACCAATAGGGCAGCAATTTTTTCTTGGTGATGAGAGGTTTCTTCTCATGAACGCTGGTGTGAAGCAGTGCGGTACTCATTCGCTATCCGGATTCGCTTCCGATCCCGCGTTGGCATCTTGATCTCCAGCCAACCCAAAGGTAAAAATCGGCTCCCATGACATGGTCACCGCGTCGCCCTTGGCGAGTGGTGGGGTGCCATCGTCGTTCTGCTCAAAGACCATCAACTCTTGGCCCCACGGCATCTCAACCTGATATTGCGTACTCACTCCGATGTACGAGGCATCGGATATAACGCCACCCTCAAGGACATTGCCAGACATCGAACTCCCTCTGGGGGCGATGCGGATTTTCTCGGGACGGATCCCGAGTAAGACCGATGAGTCATGGGCGTGATTGCGAGGTGTCGGAAGTGCGAGCTTGGTCCCAAAGATATTCACGATTCCAGAATCACCCGAGTGGTCGACAATGGAACCCTTAATCAAATTGGACTGACCCAAAAAGTTCGCGACGAAGGCGGTTCGGGGATTGTCATAAAGATCAGCCGGACTACCCATCTGTTCGATCTTGCCCTCATTCATCACGGCGATCGTGTCGGCCATCGTCATTGCCTCTTCTTGATCGTGTGTGACGTGAACAAAGGTGATCCCAACTTCGGTCTGGATCCACTTGAGTTCGATCTGCATTGCGCGACGAAGCTTGAGATCCAACGCACCGAGCGGTTCATCGAGAAGCAGGAGCGCAGGTCGATTGACGATTGCGCGTGCCAAGGCGATGCGTTGTTGTTGCCCACCTGATAATTGGCTCGGCTTGCGACCCGACAAATGCGTCAACTCAACTAATTCGAGCGCCTTCTTTACCTGTGTATCGACATCTTTAACGCCACGTCTGCGCAAGCCAAAGGCCACGTTCTCATAGATTGAAAGATGGGGAAATAACGCATAATTCTGAAAGACGGTGTTCACGGGGCGCTTGTAAGGCTTCTCGTAGGTGATATCGCTCTTGCCGATATAGATCGATCCGGAGGTCGGCTCCTCTAAACCTGCAACCATGCGCAAGGTCGTTGTCTTACCGCAGCCAGAAGGCCCTAGGAGGGCAAAAAAGGAGCCTTCCGGAATAACCAGATCCAAGTCATCAACCGCAACAAAGTCACCGAAGTTTTTGGTGAGGTTCTTAAGAGTGAGATCCCCGTGCGCTGAAGTTGAAGCATCAACCACTATGCGTTACCACTTGCCTTCTGGAAGGCGGTAGAGAAGGCGATCTGCTCGGCCTGGGAGAGGCCGCGGAAAACATGCAACTTCTTCCACATAGCAGCGTCCGGGAAGATCAACTTATTGTGAACCTGCGCTGGATTTATCTTCTCCATCGCCTGCTGCGCCCCGGCTACCGGACATACATAGTTGATGTAATTGGCGACGCGCGCTGCCACCACAGGGTCGTAGTAGTAATTGATCACTGCTTCGGCATTTACCTTGTTAGGAGATTGCGCTGGAATCATCATGTTATCGGTTGAGAAAGTTCCGCCAGAATCTGGAATCGCAAAACCGAATTGATTTGAGTTCTGCGCATTGAGTTGATTGATATCCCCAGACCAGCCAATGACAGCGACTGCATCCCCGCTGATCAAGTCCTCCTGATAGCTCTGACCTTTTACCTGGCGGATATATCCGTCATGAATCATCTTCTGCATATAGTCAATGGCATTCATAAATTTGTCTTGAGTGAAAGGCTTGGTTATATCGACGCCCTGCCACATCATGATCAGGCCGATGGTGTCGCGCATCTCTGAGAGCACTTCAATCTTCCCCTTATTTGCCGGGGCGAAGAGTTGCTCCATCGTATGAATCCCTTTTGGATTCTTCTTGGTGTTCCATGCAAAGCCGGCGATGACACCGGCCCAAGGAAGTGAATAATGACGGCCGGGATCTAGCGGGCGATTGAGAAGATAGGGAAGCACATTCTTCTTATTAGGTAGTTTGGAGTCATCAAACTTGGTGACACCTCCACCATCAATCCAACGCTGTGCCATCCATTCGGTCAGCACCACAATGTCGTAGCCAATATCCTTTTTGAGTTTGAGTTGTGGAGTGACCTTTGCCGTGAAGGTGTCATTGTCATCAACGACTTCCATGTAATTAACGGGTATCCCAGTCTTCTTCGTGAAGTCCACCAGAGTTGGATAACTCTTAGTCTTGTTGTCGTAATCCAAGTAGAGCGACCAGTTAGCAAACCTGACCGGGTTCTGTTTCGACGCGGCCGCGGATATATTTTCATCCGCTAATCCCAAGAGTGAGGCGGCTCCTAAACCACCTGCAGCCTTGATTAAGTTACGCCGAGATATCTCTAGTGACATTACGAACCACCCTTCACGAGTAATAACGCGATCCTAGAACTGGGTACTTCTACTTACAATGATTACAGCGATATTCCTTCAATCGATTCTTCTCGAATGTGCCAACTCGTTCCATACGACTCCAAGAGATCCAAGAATGGTTTCGCGGGGAACCACTCCGGGCCGTTAATGCCGTTGGGATTCCATTCACCGCGTTCTATCAGTTCCAACGCGATCAGCGGATTTATCGCGGTCTGCCAGACCACCGCTTGATCTCCGTACTCCCCCATCGAGAAAGCATTATCGACAACGTTATAGAGATAGACCGCTTTAGGGTTACCGGCTTTGTCCAACCCTTTCACTTGAATTCCCGCGCAGGTCTTTCCGCTCATCATCGAACCTAGAGTTGCTGGATCAGGAAGGAGCGCAGCTAAAACATTGCGTGGTGAAACACTGACACCTTGCACATTGATTGGTTCCGTTTTATCTAATCCCAAGGTGTGAATGGTTTTGAGGATATCGATGAAGTGCGAACCTAATCCGTACTTGAACGCCACCTTGCCTGCATCGATCTTCCGTGGAATCAGGGCGACCTCTTCATGCTCGACATTGACGCACTCGACTGCTCCGATTCCATCTGGGAAATCAAAGCTCTCTAAATCAGAGAACGGTTCAGTCGTGTACCAACCACGTTCTTTCTCCCACATCAGCGGAGGATTGAGACACTCTTCGATCGTTGTCCAAATCGAAAATGTCGGAGCAAAGTCATAGCCCTCAACGACGAGATTTGAACCGTCATACACAATCGCAGAGTCGATACGCGAGAAGAGTTCATCGGAGGCATATTTTGCAAAGACATCGCTTAAGCCAGGCTCCACCCCGAATCCCACCAGGCCATAAATTCCCTTGGACTTAAAAGCCTCATCGCGGGCAAACTGCTCCTCGCCTAACATCAATCCGACCTGTGAATGTGGCGCGGTTGGATGTGCTTTCGAAAGCGACATCGCCATATCCAAGTAGTTAACCCCTTCGATTTCGCATGCTTGAAAGATAGGCATAACAAATCGTGGGTCCACCGCGTTGATGACCACATCAGGATCAACGGTTCTTATTAGCGCGCACAGATCATCCACGCTTGCCGCATTGACGCTTGCTGGGGTGAATCGATTATCACCCAAGCGATTTACCGCCGCTTCAGCTCGCTTGAGATCACGGTCCGCGACCACCATTGAGGTAATAAAAGTGCGTCGCGAAGCGATATTTGCTATCGCGCTACCAACACCACCGGCTCCGATTACGAGGGCCTTCATAGGATCAACTCCAAACGGTTAATTCGAGTCTAACCCCGCACTTGAGGTATTTAGAGGAAGGAAAGCGGTGTTTAGCCCCTAATATTTAACGAGTAAGATTGGGCAGTGATTGCGACCCAAAGTGTTGAACTACGTGCTGGGGCCCGCCTCCTCGTAAAAGATGTAACCGTCCGTATTAACCACGGAGATCGAATTGGATTCGTCGGCCGTAACGGTGCCGGCAAAAGTACCCTCGCGAAGGTTTTGGCAGGCGAGGGACTTCCTGCTGGCGGCCAGGTACTACGTACCGGAACGATCGGCTACCTACCCCAAGATCCACGTACCGGCGACCAAGAGGAATCGGTCATTAATCGAATCCTGTCCGCCCGTGGCTTAGACCTCATTGTTACCCGTATGCGCAAGGCCGAAGAGGCGATGGCGACTGCCAGCATGGAAGAGCTCGAAGTTGCGATGGAGCGGTACAGCCGCGTCGATCAAGAGTTCAGCGTTGCTGGTGGATATGGCGCCTCCTCTGAAGCCGAATCTATTGCAATGAATTTGGGGCTCCCTGAGCGCATATTTAATGACTCACTTCTAGGACTCTCTGGTGGTCAGCGCCGTCGCGTCGAGCTCGCCCGCCTACTCTTTGGCGGATCTGAAACTTTGATTCTCGATGAGCCTACAAACCACTTGGACGCAGAGTCCATCAATTGGCTCCGTGAATATTTGGGTAAGTACTCCGGCGGACTTGTCATCATCTCGCACGATGTTGCCCTGATCGAAACCGTAGTAAATAAAGTTTTTTATATCGATGGCAACCGAAACGTCATCGACGTTTACAACATGGGTTGGAAGAAGTACCTGCAACAACGCGAAGATGACGAACACCGTCGCAAGAAAGAGCGCGCTAACGCCGAAAAGAAGGCAGCTATCTTGGCCAAGCAAGGCGAGAAGATGCGTGCCAAGGCTTCCAAGGCGGTCGCTGCTCAAGGAATGTTACGTCGCGCCGATGCGTTGCTGGCTGGACTTGAAGATGTCCGACGCTCCGACAAGGTCGCAAAGCTCCGCTTCCCTACCCCAGCGCCATGCGGAAAGACTCCGCTCATGGCACACGGCCTCTCCAAATCCTATGGATCACTCGAAATCTTTACCGACGTCGATATGGCGATCGACAAGGGTTCACGCATCGTTATCTTGGGACTCAACGGTGCCGGTAAGACCACTCTCCTTAAAATGCTCGCTGGCGTCACCGAATCCGATACCGGAGCCATCGAACATGGCCATGGCGTCAAGATTGGTTATTACGCCCAGGAGCACGAAATGTTGGACTTCGAACGTTCGGTTCTAGAGAACATGATCTCTGCCGGCGAAGGCGTTGGGGAGCCTCAAGCCCGCCAAGTATTAGGTTCCTTCTTGTTCAGTGGTGATGACGTACAGAAGCCCGTCAAGGTATTAAGTGGTGGAGAGCGAACGAGACTTGCACTGGCAACTCTCGTTGTCGGCGCAGCAAACTTATTGCTCCTCGATGAGCCTACAAATAACTTGGATCCAGCATCTCGCGACGAAATTCTCGCTGCGCTCTCCGAGTATCAAGGCGCTGTTGTTATGGTTACACACGATGTTGGAGCTGTTGTTGCGCTCAAACCAGAACGTGTCTTGCTACTACCCGATGGCGATGAAGACCTCTGGAACGATGAGTACTTCGATCTCATCGCCCTCGAATAATATTTAATTAAGCGCGCAGCGCTTCGGCAATCTGACGGAAATCTTCGACGAGGATGTCGATCTCATTCTGCTCATGCGCCAAGCTGATCAACCATTGCTCATCTAGTCCCGGAGGCGTGATGATTCCGCGGTTGAGTGACCATAGCCATGACAACTCGGCAACCTTGAAGTCTGTCGCCTTGTAATCACGGTAGTTACGCACTGGATCGATGGACCAGGTAATGCAGCCCTTGATACCAAATCCAACGGTGTGAGCCGGAAGTTCGTACTCATTGATGATGTCGGTGATGCGATCGAGCGCCTGATAGTTCAGCGCTTCGGCCTTGCCCAGACTTTCGTCGGTACAGACCTTATCCATTGCACGAACACCAGCCATAGCCAATGGGTTCGCGTTAAATGTTCCAAAATGATCGAAGCGACCATCGGCCACCGCGCTCATGATCTCTTTCTTTCCGCCGAAAGCAGCCAGTGGCAAGCCACCACCAATGGACTTAGCGAGGCAGATCAAATCTGGCTTAACGCCAATTCGAGCAGCGGCTCCACGAGGTCCAGCGGTGAGTCCGGTCTTAACCTCATCGAAGATCAAGATAATTCCGTACTCATCGCACAATGCGCGAACACCGGCGAGATAACCCTCGTCCGGAAGGACGATCGCCAAGTTCTCAAGGACCGGCTCCATAATCAGGCAAGCGATGGTCTTTGAGTGAGCTTGGAAGATCCGCTCAAGAGCAGCGAGGTTGTTAAATGGAACGACGTGAACCTCACCAGAGAGCGCGCCTGCCGGAATGACCGGGGTCGGAGCATCTGCTGGACCAGCTAGCTTCAAATCAGGCTTTGCAGAAACCGTCAGTGGGTCCCAACTACCGTGGTAGCCGCCCTCCACTTTGACGATGCCATCTTTGCCGGAATAGCCCTTAGCAAGACGAACGGCATACATGGTGGCTTCGGTACCAGAGTTGGCAAAACGTAGTTGATCGATACCAAAGCGCTTGCAGAGGCGCTCTGCACCATCACGCGAGATTGGCGATGGCGTAACAAAGAGGGTTCCGGTTTCTAGGGCAGCCTTGGTCTCTTTGACGACCTCAGGATTGAGGTGGCCGGCGAGCATGGCACCAAATCCCATAGATAGGTCGAGGAGCTGACGGCCATCTACATCTGTCATCCAAGCGCCTTTAGCGCTTACGATCGAGATCGGAAATGGATCCCAGTGTTGGAAACTAGAGGGAACGCCCATCGGCATTGTGCCCAAAGCAAGGTCGTATTCAATCCTGGAGCCGAATGTTGATTTCGAGAATCGATCCCATTCAGTGGCGAGCAGTGACTCAACTCGACTTACATCAACGGGACGGGGGTTGTTACTGAGCTTTCTAAATGTTTGCGGTTGTAGTTGTGAAGTCATTTTCGAACGTTGTGTGCATCGAGGACTCTTGGCTGGTGCCAAGACACGATGACAATCTCCCTTATAGTTTTCGCTTCCCTTGATATTCGTGGTTCGCTTACCCAGATATATAGATATATATCTTGTATAAGTGACCTACGACTCAATAAGACGCTGACGCCAAGGTAGCAGATTGGCACCTGAAATTCATCTCCGCCACGTCCTCAAGCCACTTTTAATGGCGCGCCTTGGACTTTTTTGCAATAAAGTTCAACCTCGCGCGGAAATAATCTCTCGCTTTTCTGAAAGGCATATATGTCCAAGCAAGAAGCAGTTAAATCACCAAAAAAGCATCACTGGCAACCGGGCGATGAAGGACTAGATCCAAATCGTTGGCTCGCACTTACAGTTATCGCAATTGCATCTCTGATGATCGTTCTCGATGCATCCATCATTAACTTGGCTCTTCCAAAGGCACAAGTTGCCCTTCACATTTCAAATGCAAACCGTCAATGGGTTGTTACCGCATACTCACTTGCCTTCGGTTCACTTCTGCTTCTTGGTGGACGTATCGCTGACTATGTTGGTCGTAAAAAGATCTTCATCATCGGTCTTCTTGGATTCGCTGGCGCCTCAGCACTCGGTGGTTTTGCAACAACTCAAATTTTGTTGTTCGCAGCACGTGGATTGCAAGGCGCATTTGCAGCGCTACTTGCTCCAGCCGCTCTCTCACTTATCAACGTCACATTCACCGTTCCAAAAGAGCGTGCTCGTGCATTCGGAGTTTACGGCGCCATCTCTGGCGGCGGAGCTGCAATCGGTCTGATTGCCGGCGGCGCGCTTACTCAATATGCAAACTGGCGCTGGTGCTTGTTTGTAAATGTACCTATTGCAATCATCGCAGTACTTCTTGCCTTCCCTAATCTCCATGAGTCAAAGGCTGCTGGAGATAACAAATATGACATCCCGGGTGCACTCACAGTAACCATCGGTCTTGTCAGCTTGGTATATGGATTTAGCCAGGCAGCAAATAATGGTTGGGCAAATATTCACACCTACCCATACTTCGTTCTTGCAGCACTCTTCATCGGTGCTTTCATCGTTCTAGAAACTCAGGTTGGAAATCCACTTCTCCCACTTCGCGTTGTAAGAGAACGTAACCGTGGTGGTTCATACCTCACCTCACTCCTTTTGGGTACAGGTCTCTTTGCAATGTTCTTGTTCCTATCGATCTACATGCAGAACTTCTTGCATTACTCACCGCTTCATTCTGGCTTTGCCTTCCTACCATTTAGTGGCGGAATCATTGTCGGTGCTGGAATCGCATCACAGCTTCTTCCAAAGGTTGGACCTCGTCCGCTTATGGTCACTGGCGCACTCGTAGCGGCTGGTGGACTCTGGTTGCTCTCAGGTATCACTCCTACCTCTAGCTATGCCAAGGATCTTCTGCCTGCGATGATCATCATGTCCCTCGGTGCCGCATTCGTCTTCATTCCAAGTGCAAGCACGGGTCTTCATGACTCGGGCAAGCATGATGCTGGAGTAGCAAGCGCAATGCTTAACACCAGTCAGCAGATTGGTGGATCGTTGGGAGCAGCACTGCTCAATACGGTTGCACTCGCTTCAACTGCTGCCTACATCAAGGGCCACGCCTCACTCGGAGCGAAAGCACCGATCTTTGGCGCGGTTCATGGCTTTGGCACCACATTCAAGATCGGTGCTGGATTCCTCTTGGCCGGCGCGATCGTCTCTGGACTCTTCATCAACGTCGGCAAGGACTCCCTTGTTGAGCATGAAGGCGGAGGAGCTCTCTAGTTAGATAGGAAATTCGCACACTATTGCAATATATTACTACTTGCGAATCGTTCGCAAGTAGTAAGGATCAGGAGGAATCCATGAACGCACCTGCGGGTCTCCAAGCGAAAAGATCGAAGAATCCATTCTCGAGCCTCTCTAAAGATGAGGCACGTCGTCTTTTGGCTATGTTTGGAGTTATCTTCTTTCTTCTCATCGGTGGAACGATCTTGATGGCACTTGCTACCTCAAGTCACTACAAGTTATCCGACGGAACCATCTTTGGATGGGGTACCGGATTCCTGGCACTCACTTTGGGCATGCGACATGCCTTCGACGCCGATCACATCTCAGCAATCGATAACACCACTCGTAAATTAATGGCTGATGGACAACGTCCAATGGGTGTTGGTTTCTTCTTCTCGCTCGGCCACTCCTCCGTGGTTACAGCTCTTGCCATTGCTCTTAATTTTGGAATTAAGTCACTCGGTGTGCAGGTTAAAGATGACAACTCATCACTTCACCACTACACGGGACTCATCGGGACGACGGTAAGCGGAACATTCTTGATGCTCATCGCGATTCTCAATCTTCTCGTGTTGGTCAGCGTTGTAAAAGTATTTATTGAGATGCGTAAGGGACTTTATGATGAGACTGAGCTAGAAAAGCATCTGAACTCACGCGGATTCATGATGCGTTTCTTTGGTCCTATTGCTCGCAGAGTTGATAAGAGTTGGAAGATGTATCCGATTGGAGTTCTCTTCGGTCTTGGCTTTGATACCGCCACCGAGGTAGCGCTTCTTGTTCTTGCAGGATCATCTGTCATTGCCGGACTTCCTTGGTGGGCGATCCTCTCTCTCCCAATGTTGTTTGCGGGCGGCATGAGCTTGCTTGATACCATCGATGGTTCTTTCATGAACTTTGCTTATGGTTGGGCTTTCTCAAAGCCGGTCCGCAAGGTCTACTACAACATGGTCATAACAGGTCTATCAGTCTTGGTAGCTGTATTTATCGGCGGACTCGAGGTTGCCCAAGTTATTGCTGGTCAACTTAATCTCACCGGCGGCTTTTGGGATTATGCCAACGCCTTTAATATCAACAAAGCAGGCTTCATTATCGTGGCAATCTTTGTAGTTGTCTGGGCGAGTGCTATCGGCATTTGGAGATTTGGAAAGATTGAAAATCGCTGGCACGAGCAAGCTCACAGAGCTCAAGCAGCTCGTGGCGAAATCCAAGATGATGCCTCCGCTGGAATAACACCGGGTCCCATCACCGATGGATTTAAGATCGATTAGTTCTTAATTAGAAGGACGAATCTCTCCCGACCCGCGTGGTGTAAGCAGGGTCGGGATAACAACCCGCGCAAAAGCATCATTTTTCCCGTCGAGGCGAGCAAAGAGCAGCTGGGCTGCACGCTCCCCCATCAACGCAACATCCTGAGTAACCAAAGTTAAGGCGGGGTCCAAGAGATCCGCCTCTGGAATCTCATCGAAACCAACGAGTGCAATTTCATGGTGCAGATTACTTTCACGAAGCGCTCGTATCGCTCCAAGTGTGACCAGGTTCTGACTAGCAAATATCGCGGTCGGCCTATCGGCTCTACGTAACATGTGCAGTAGCGAGCTGTGCGCTTGATGCGGTGAATGAAATCCTTGGAAGATGATCGACTCGTCGATCTCTATTCCTTCTTCCCTGACCGCACGACGATAGCCCGCCAGTCGTTGAGCCCCGGTATAGATCCACTCGTAATCGCCAACATAAGCGATGCGTTTATGCCCATGGCGAATCAAATGAATAGTCGCTTCGTATCCACCACTTTCGTTTGTTGCTACAACGCAATCAGCATCAATACCGTGGGGAGGACGGTCTAAGAAAACGATGGGAGTTCCAGCAGCTTGCTCATCGGCGAGGTAACTTTGATCCCCTCCAGTGGGCACGATAATGAGGCCATCGACCCGTCTAGAGATAAAGGCATCTACCAATTGCCGCTCTCGATCGACATCCTCATCCAGGCTTCCAGCAAAAACAATGACGTTTCGCGGCGTAGCCACATCTTCAATGGCACGATGCAATGAAGCAGAGAAGGGGTTGGAAATATTTTCGAGAAGGAGTCCAATCGTCTGAGTCTTGCCACCACTGCGACGTAAAAATCCCGCCTGCAAATTTGGTTTATACCCAAGGACACCTACGGCATCCATAACTCGCTTCGTGAGTTCGGGATTTACATTTCCCTCACCATTGACGACACGCGAGACGGTTTTAAGGCTGGCGCCTGCGAGCTCTGCGACCTCTTTCATGGTGGCGTGGGTGCGCCCAGGCATGAGCTCACTCATGAGTGCTATTTGCTGTCGATAAGCCCGGTGATCGTTCCCAGGAGCTTTTCGGCATCGAATTCAGAAGTTGGCGCATCAGCGACTACCTTACCAAGGCGAAGTACGACAATTCGGTCGGTGACATCGAGAACATGCGGCAATGTATGCGAAATAAATATGACACCAAGCCCTTGAGCTTTAGCTCGCTTAATGATCGCAAGTACTTCACCAGCTTGACGCGCACCCAGATGGTTCGTTGGTTCATCCAAGATGATTACCTTGCTCGCCCAAGAAACCGCTCTGCCAATTGCAACTGCCTGACGTTGTCCACCAGAGAGTTGTGAGATAGATCGATTGGATTGCGGTACCGCAATTCCAACGCGTTCTAAGTTGGCATGCGCATCGATATCCATCTTCTTCTGGGCCAAGAATCCAAATTTCCCAAAAACTCCCTTTACGTACTCTTCGCGACCGAGGAAGACGTTGGCGCTAACCGAGAGATGTGGCGCCAAACCGGAGTCCTGATAAAGCGTCTCTACACCTGCTTCAAGAGCCTCGTGAGGCGATCCCCACTTGCGTTCCTTGCCCTCAAGGAAGATCTGACCATGAGTTGGCTCGTGTGCTCCAGAGAGCACCTTGACCAAGGTCGACTTACCTGCACCGTTATCTCCAACCAATCCGATAACTTCGCCCGGTGCAATTGAGAGACTGACGTCATCAAGGGCGATCACAGATCCATAGTGTTTAGAAACATTCTTAACTTCATATAGTGGAGTTGTCATTGTCATCTCTACTTTCTCACTCGCGTGCGCAACTCTTGCAGAAATACCGCGATGAAGATCAATGCGGCAACAACGACCTGTTTCCAGTTGGCTGGTACGTTGATGAAAAGAAGTCCGCTAGCGACGACAGAGATAATTGCCGCACCTAGAACGGTTCCGAGGAAATTTCCTTGACCTCCAGAGAGAGCTACTCCGCCGATAACAACTGCGGCGATCGCTTGCAGCTCGGCGCCGTTTCCAGTTGTTGGAGCTCCTACGCTTAAACGTAGGTAGAAGTAATAGCCGGCCAATGAGGCAAGTACAGCAGAGAGAATATAAACCTTGGCTAAATGGCGATTGACATTGATACCAGCCGCACGTGCTGCAAAGGGATTTGATCCGATTGCAAAGGTATACCGGCCAAAGCGAGTCTTGTGTAGATAAAGGCCGAGAACGATAACCAGGACAATGATCAAAATCCCGGGACGAGAGAAAAGGTTAAAAATATTTGCGACGCTGAGGTTAATTGCATTGGAAGGTCCTCCACCTATTGGTGATCCTCCGGTGAAGACAACAGAGAGCCCCTCGCCCGCTCCCAGAGTCACGAGCGTTGCAATAAACGGCACAACACCGGCCTTGGTGATCATCAGCGTGTTAAGGATGCCAACTACTAAACCGACGCCTATGGCGACCAGAAATCCGATAAAGAGCGTGAGATCGGGGCCGTAATGGCTATTAGTTAAGTGCTCCATAGCAATGGCAGAGACCACGCCGGAGACTCCAACGGTTGCTCCAACAGAGAGATCGATTCCGCCGGAGATGATGACAAAAGTTTCGCCAATGGCGATAAGAATAAGTGGGTACCAATCGGAGAGAATATTTGCGAAGACTGGTCTTGCAAAGAAGTCTGGGCTCTTCAAGGAGAAGCCAAGGATCATGACGGCAAGGACGATCAACAGTAATACTTGTTGATTTCCGAGCGCTGATTTAAAGCGCTTTGATACAGAATTCACATGATCTCCTGGATATCGATAATGCTCTGATTGATAAAGCGTAACTTTAATGCGATTTCAAAACTTGAAGTAGGTGAGAGCTAGTCAACCGCAGGTAATTAAGTTGACTAGCTCAAACCGTATTTACTTGATAACTCCTCCCCTACTCATTTCCGAGTAGGTCCTACTCGCAATTAAGCGACGTAGGTGTACTTCGCCAAATCAGCAGCTGATGTTGCTGCTGTAAGAACGACGTTTGGAATTGTTACGTTCTTGAGGATTGAAGCGGCCGAAGCATCCTTTGTGAGGACTGCAACGAGGTCATCAATTGCGAGCTTTGCTTCTGCAGCAGGATTCTGCGCGATCAAGGCGGTGAATACACCCTTCTTGATGAGTGCAACGTTTCCTGGGTAAGCGTCGTAACCGATCAAGGCAATCTTTCCAACGAGGCCCTTAGCTTGGAGTGCTGAAGCAGCACCTGCAGCGTTTGTTCCATCAATTGCGAAGATACCGGAGAGCTTTGGGTACTTTGTAAGCCAGTTAGAAACGTTTGTGTTTGCAACTGCTGGTTGTGATTGTGAGTAAGCCTTATCAACGATCTTGATACCAGGATACTTCTTCGCGATTTCTGCAACGAAGCCTGCAAGGCGAGCAACGTTTGTTGTTGCTGTTGCTGATGTCAGTCCGACTACAACCTGGTAGCTCTTGCCCTTGGTGTACTTGATAGCAGTTGCGAGTGCATCTGCTGCCTTTGCGCCACCATCAGCATTGTTACCGGTGATGAATGAGGTGACCTTTGAAAGATCGTTAACATGAGTATCAACGTTTACAACTGGAATGCCAGCGGCAACTGCTTGATCTGATACTGCCTGAAGAGCGGTTGGATCTGTTGGGATCAAAACTAAACCACTTGGCTTTGAAGCCAAAACCTGATCAGCGATAGGAATTTGAGTCGCTGGTGAGTAGACCGAAGGGTCTCCCTGCCATACAAGGTTTACGCCCTTGATTGCTGCTTCGGCATCCGCGCCAACCTTCATTGCCTTGAAGAATGGATCTGCTTCTGCTCCCATGACGAATGCAATGGTGAGCTTGTTATCTGCATGTGCTGGAGTTGCAAGACCGAAGACTGCGAGTGAGCCTGCGGCGGCAATAGCCAAAACACTGGCAAAACGAGTACGTGTTACTGACATGTAGTGCGTTCCTTTCGAAGGGGGCAGGCGATCACCTGCTTGCTGACAACGATGTCTTGCGCTTGAAAAAAAATATTCTCCGTAAGGAGAAACTTGACAACGTTGTCTGGCTAATTACAGTTGGCGCTGAGGTTGAAGTCAACACGCCTCACGTACAGAGTTTTATAACAGTTATATAACAAAGGAGATTTCAGGTGAGTCAAGGCTGGAAGCAAGAACTCGAAAAAGTTTGGCTCGAGCTAGGGGTTCCAGAGTTTTTAGCCGGCATCGGAGTCGATTTTGAGACCGCCTTCCTGACCCCACTCGTGAACTCTCCCCTTGAGGTAAATCCGTACAAAGAGCACCAATGGTCGATTTTTGGGCTCGATCGCCTGCCGCCTGGAGTCCTTCACGCCTCCCCTATTTCAAAGGTGGGAGCCGCCCCAGCGCTTTGGGAAGAGTGGTTTATTGAGAAGAGTGAAAACCATCATCACTCAATGAGGAACTCTGAAATATTCTCCGCGCCGGAAGGTAGCGAGATTTTAAAGTGGAGAAGTCCGCTGAACGATATTGAACATCCAGATGCAGTAATGGACGTTGATTGGCTGTATTTCAACGATGCCGATCAACGTCCATATTTACTACGTTAAAGATTTAGTGAATTAACGCTCCACTGTTCCAACGATGAACTCTTCAACGCGTTGTTGCGCGATGTCATCGGTGTATTGAACTGGTGGTGACTTCATGAAGTAGCTTGAAGGTGAGAGCAAAGGTCCACCGATCTTGCGATCGAGAGCGATCTTTGCGCAGCGAAGTGCATCAATGATGACACCGGCTGAGTTTGGTGAATCCCATACTTCGAGCTTGTATTCCAAGTTCAGTGGAACATCACCGAAGGCCCGGCCTTCAAGGCGAACGTAGGCCCACTTGCGATCATCGAGCCATGGAATGTAATCAGAAGGTCCGATGTGAACGTTCTTTGCACCCAAGTCGTGGTCGAGTTGTGAAGTCACTGATTGAGTCTTTGAAATCTTCTTTGACTCGAGGCGATCGCGCTCCAACATGTTCTTGAAGTCCATGTTTCCACCAACGTTGAGTTGGTAGGTGCGATCAAGGTGTACGCCACGATCCTGGAACAACTTGGCCATGATGCGGTGAGTGATGGTTGCGCCGACCTGTGACTTGATGTCATCTCCCACGATAGGGACGCCAGCCTTTGTGAACTTTTCAGCCCAGACAGGATCAGATGCGATAAATACTGGAAGAGCATTAACGAAAGCCACGCCCGCATCGATTGCGCACTGTGCGTAGTACTTAGCTGCCGCTTCAGATCCAACAGGTAGGTAGCAGATCAAAACATCGACCTTGCGCTCCTTGAGAGTTGCGACGATATCGACTGGCTCTGCTGTTGATTCGACAATGGTCTCGCGGTAGTAACGACCGAGGCCGTCGAGTGTGTGGCCACGCTGAACGATGAGGCCTGTAGGCGCTACATCGCAAAATTTAATGGTGTTGTTCTCTGATGCCCAGATCGCATCTGCAAGGTCAAGGCCGACTTTCTTGGCATCGACATCAAATGCAGCAACGAAGTTCACGTCGCGAACATGGTAACCACCAAGTACTGCATGCATTAGTCCAGGGATTTCGACATCTTCTGCCGCATCCTTGTAGTAAGTCACGCCTTGGATGAGCGAGTTTGCGCAGTTTCCTACGCCGATAATCGCTACGCGGATTTCATTGCTATTGGTCACGAGGACTTCCTTTCGGTGTTGATCATTTCTTGTAGCCAAGCGATTTCGCGCTCAGCAGATTCCAATGAGTGACGACGCCACTCAACTAAATAACGGTCAATTCCTTCTGGTGACTTCTCAAGTTCACTGCGAAGGATCATCGCCTTCTCTGCCAACTTGTGATGGCGGCCTTCTAGAATTTGGAGTCGATTGCGCTGTGGGGTTGGCCCAAAGAAAGCGAAACGAACTTCAAAACTTTCATCTTCCCAGCTATCTGGTTCGCTACTTGAAGAGATTGACTCAAAGCGTTGGCGGCCAGCATCTGTTATTGCATAAACGATTCGAGAGCGGCGACTTAAACCTGGTTCAGCAGAGATGCTCTCCTGAATGACTCCAGCCTCCAACATACGATGGAGTTGCGGATAGAGGACAGAGAACGAGAGCGCACGGAAAGGGCCATAAATGGCGGTCATCCTCTTGCGCAGCTCGTAGCCGTGGAGCGGGCCCTGGCTGAGGACGCCTAATAAGGCGAACTCAAGGGATTCACTACGCGAGCGCACTATGTACTCCAAGGGTTAATTAGATCGTTACGATCTATCGAATCGATATAACGATCCGTAACCTATCGAATCGATACAAAACTGTCCACCTCGACTCGCCGGGCTCAGGTATCCTCCCCGTGTGACCCTGATTCTGCCCTCAAGACTTTGGGAGTTTCTAGTCGCCACCACGCTCATCATCTGGGCTCCCGGGCCAAGTGTGCTCTTCACCATCGCCAGAGCCATCTCGTGGGGTCGTACCGTGGCCATGGCCTCAGTACTCGGAAATGTCCTGGGTGAGTTCACGATATCGATCATTGTTGCCGTTGGCCTGGGTCCGATCCTTCAGCGCTCCCACCCCTTCTTTATCGCGGTTCAGTGGCTCGGCGCGGGTTACCTCGTTCACCTAGGAATCGATGCGCTTCGACACAGCAAAGAGCATGCAGAGGCGATGACTGACCTCAGCGGTGGCAAACCCTCCTTCTGGAAGACGGTCAGACAGGGCTACACGGTAGGCGTCCTTAACCCCAAGACGCTGGTCTTCTTCGCCGCGATCTTGCCGGAGTTCACCGACCGCTCAAAGGGACATCTGATCTCCCAGCTCATTTTGCTCGGCACAATCTTCTGTCTGATCGCCCTGATCTCTGATGGGGCATGGGGAATCATCACGGGAACTATTCGTGAGTGGCTCTCCTCCGATGCCGTCCGCTTGGAGCGGCTGCGCATGGGTGGCGGCCTTGTCATGGTGGGTCTTGGAGTCTTGACCTTTATTAACTCAATTCTCCATTCATAAACCAAGTTGTCGTGGCGTAGGCCACGGATGTCAGTTGGGTAGTACAGACTTCTCCCATAGATAATCGAAGGTTTAACTCCTTCGCTCGAGAGAAGTAGGTCAAGATGGGCGAACCACGCGCCGCCATAAGTCCAAGTCATTTAACGTACGCCTGGGGTGATTGCCACCGCTGTCTCTGGCTGCAATACAACCACTCCGTCGCAGCACCTATCACCATGCCGCTGATCGGCGACCTTGCAGATATGCAGGAGCGCTACTTCATCGGCGCAAAGACCTCCGATATGCATCCAGATCTACCAGAGGGCAAAGTTCACTCTCATGGTGGATGGGTCGCCTCAAAGAACATCATCGTGGATGGTGTCGACTCTGGCCTCTTTATCCGAGGCAAGTATGACCTTCTCCTCGAATTTGCTGATGGCACCTTTGGCATCGTCGATTGCAAGCTACAGAAGAAGGATTACGACAAGAGCAGCTTCTATGCCCCACAACTTGAGGCATATGCCTTCAGCCTTGAAAATCCACAGAAGGATGCTCCAAAACAGATCTCCCTCGTTGGGCTCTACACCTGGTCGCTCGACCGCGCCTCAGGAAACCTCACCGCTGGCTTTGGTTATCGCGTCAATAGTTCGTGGTTCCCCGCTGAGCGCAATCCCATCGCTCTCCAGGAGCGTTTATCGGATCTCGTTCGTATGGTGCGCGGTGAATGCCCGCCTTCCAAGGATGGTTGCACCGTCTGCGATTATGTTTCTGCGCGGCGCGAAGTACTAGGAAACGGTTAGTTTTCCTCTTTCTGCTTTAACTCCGCTGCGATAGCGCTCTTCGCATCGGAGGCGTACATATCGACATAAACCTGCCCTGATACCTTCTGAATCCCCTGCATGATCTCGTCTGTGACCTTGCGCAGGAATGAGAGATCACTTGAGTCGCCTTCGAAGTACATAGGCTCTCCGAAGACCATCTCGACGCGGCGGACCTTAGGAACAATCTGCCCAGTCGGCTGGATCTCTGCGGTGTTAAACATTGCAACAGGAACAACGGGAGCACCTGAATCAATCGCCATTCGGGCGATTCCGGTACGGCCTTTATAAAGCCGACCATCGGGTGAACGTGTGCCTTCTGGATAAATACCAATGCACTGGCCCTCTGCAAGAAGCTTTAAACCGGTATGAATAGCGGCTTCACTGCGCCGTCCGCCAGAGCGATCTACCGGAACTTGTCCGAGCGCTTTGAAGGTGATCTTCTTGATAAATCCCTTGATCCCGGGTGAGGTGAAGTATTCGCTCTTTGCCATGAAGGTTACTTTGCGCGGAACAACCAGCGGCATAAAAATCGAGTCACTAAATGAGAGATGGTTTGAGGCGATGATTACTGGCCCCAAATTAGGAACCTGACGCAGCCCTGTGACCTTTGGGCGGAAGAGAAGCATGAGGATGGGGGTTAGAAATGACTTGAGAAATGTATAGGCCATATCCACTGCCCCTCTCACTAGCGAACTGCTCCCCTTGAACTCGCGACAGAAGACCCGTCGAAAGCCGAGGGGTCTAATTTAGGGGTTAAAGGCCACTCTGTGACACCATCTGAGCGTGACTTCCATATCAAACTCGGAGAGTTTCTACCTTTCTGGGGGAAAAACTGGGGTTCTACTCCTCCATGGCTTCACCGGCTCGCCCGCATCTGTACTTCCGTGGGCCCAAGGCATTCATGAAGCCGGTTTCACCGTTTCGGTTCCGCGCATTGCGGGACATGGCACTAAGTGGGAAGACCTCAATCGCAGCAGTTGGCAGGATTGGTATGACTCCGCTGAAGCGGCCTTCCTCGCACTCAAAGAAAATTGTGATCGCGTCTTTGTCGGCGGCTTCTCTGTTGGTGGTGCACTCGCTCTTAAGCTCGCGCAAATTCGCGGCAGCGAGATGGAGGGAATCCTTTTACTTAATCCTTCAATCTTTGATGATCGAAAATTCTTTAAACTCGTACCTGCACTCAAGCACATCATTCCATCGGTCAAAGGTGGCGATAGTGATGTTGCGCAACCCAATCCACCCAAGCATGGCTATGACCGCATCCCACTCAAAGCGTTAGATTCGGTGCGCGCACTTTGGAAGCAAGTCGAACACGACCTCTACTTAATAGACCTTCCCGTGCTCATCGGATACTCCATCAACGATCATGTTGTCAGCCCTAATTGCAGTCATACGATCATTGACAATATTTCATCACCGAGCGTTCGCGAGATTATCTTTGAACGCTCCTTCCACAATGTCTCACTCGATTACGAGCTTGAAGATTTAGTCGCAGAGAGCATCGAATATATTCATGATGTGCTCACTGGTGAATTCGAACGCACCAACGAGAGTGATGAGGCCGAGCTCATCAATGCGGAATTTGAATCGATCGTTTCGCAGTTATCACTTGATCAATCAGCGCCTACTACCTACTTGGATGAGTTGGATCGACGAGGTGAAGAACACTTCGTTCACCCAGATCCGGAATTGCCAGAGGTAGATCAATCAGCGCGCATCGCCATCATCTGCTTAATTGCAGGACCCGCTTATTTATTACTTGAATTTGTCACGGGGTTTACCTTCTTTGGGACTGGTCCATGGCCTGGACTATTGCTCTTTATCGGCGGAGTAGTGGCCTCGATCATTAGGCTTGCACGAAACGATGATGATGATTTTGATGACGGAGCAGAAGTTTAAATAATTAGTGGCGAGCTAAATCCGCAACTCCAACAAGACCTGCATCATTTCCTAGCTCTGCAACCAACACTTTTGGCCCTGGATGCTTTCCATTAAATGGCATGTACTTTTCAATTGCGGCACGTGTTGGCTTCATTAATAATTCTCCGGCGTCGATAACTCCCCCGCCGATCACAACGCATGCCGGATCAACGATGACGCAGATTGATGCGATACCGGCACCAAGCCATTCTCCGGTTGTGTTAAATGCTGCAACCGCAATTGGATCTCCTTCGCGCGCGGCATCGGTAATGTGATTGCCCTTAATCCCTGCGATCGTTCCATCACCGCGAGCCAAGAGTGTTGTAGCCGCTTGCGGATCTTTTTCGATGGCCTCCAACAAATGGCGATGCAATGCAGTGCCAGAGGCGTACTGCTCGAAACAACCAAATGCACCACAGCCACACGGATGACCACCAGGCACAAGGCGCATATGTCCAAATTCGGCGGCGACTCCAAATGCCCCACGATAGAGCGCACCATTATTTACAAGTCCGCCACCAATTCCAGTTCCGACGGTGACCATCATCAATTCACTTTCACCACGTCCGGCACCGTAGACAGCCTCGCCCCATGCTGCGGCATTGGCATCGTTTTCGATAACTACGGGCAAATTAATTTCACGGGAGATCGCCTCTTTGAGGTTCACTCCATTCCAACCAGCAATATTTGGAGTGGCAAGCATCGTTTGGCGATCAGATGAGACAAAACCTGCGGCTGAAATTCCAACGCTCGTCGCGGAGTGTTGAGCGAGTAACTCTTGAATAACACCAATGATTGTTTCGGTCAGCTCAGCCCCGCCAGCCTTCGGCGTATCCTCGCGATGGGTAGTCAAGATATTGCCGGTTGAGTCAACAACCCCGCCGAGAACCTTTGTGCCACCGATATCTACGCCAATGCTGAAGTTTTCCACCTGCGAAGATTACCTTGCGCCAACGCTGAAAGTTCGCGCCGTTCCCACTACCGTTCTCGCATGATTGAGACATACCTACCGGCACTGGTGCCACATCCGACTACGGGCAATATCACGAGCATCATCACTGGACGGGCGGCCGCTGAGCCTCACCGCGTCTTGCTCTCGCGCCCCCTCGGAAATGGCTGGCAGCCTGTAACAGCCTTTGAGCTCGATCAAGAGATTCGAAGCGTGGCAAAAGGTCTCATCGCTCATGGAATTTCACGTGGAGACCGCGTCGCCATCATGGCGAAGACTCGCTATGAGTGGACGATCTTGGATTTTGCCATCATTTATTGCGGCGCAATCACAGTCCCCATCTATGAAACCTCCAGCGCAGAGCAAGTCCGTTGGATTCTGAGCGACTCTGGTAGCTCACTTCTCATCGTCGAATCCCCCACCCTGGCGGAATTAGCTCGACCAGTCCTTCCTGACACCTGCCTAGAAGTTTTAATAATCACCGACGATGCTCTGCCCGCCCTCGTAGAGGCTGGTCGAGAGATCCCAGATTCAAAGGTCGATGAGCGAATCGACTCTCTTGGGCCCGAGGATTTGATGACCCTGATCTACACCTCTGGAACAACGGGTAATCCCAAAGGCGTGACATTTACCCATGGCAACTTCTTCTCTGAATGCTCCAACGTCGTGCAATACGCGCGCGTGGAGTTCTTAAAGCCTGGCGGCTCTACCCTGCTCTTTCTCCCCATCGCCCATGTCTTTGGCAGAATGATTCAATTCGGCGCAATCTATGCGGGACTTCACGTTGCGCATTGCGGTGATATCAATCGTCTACCGCAGGATCTTGGAACGTTTAAACCGACTTTGGTCCTGGCCGTTCCGCGAATATTTGAAAAGGTTTACAACAGCGCAGAGAACAAGGCGCACGAATCCGGAAAGTCGAAGATCTTCAAAAAGGCGACGGATATCGCAGTTGAGTACTCCATGGCGCAGGATGCGGGCAAGATGACGGCACGCAATCGCGCGCTTCACCTTCTCTTCGATCGCCTGGTTTACTCCAAGATCCGCGCCGGACTCGGCGGACGGGTAGATGCAGCAATCTCTGGCGGCGCACCGCTAAGCCCACGCCTTGGACATTTCTTCCGCGGCGCTGGCATCAATATTCTCGAGGGTTATGGGCTGACAGAGACAACTGCCGCTTCATCACTCAATGTGCGCTCTGCTCAAAAGATCGGAAGCGTTGGACGACCTATCCCTGGAACACGCATCAAGATTGCTCCAGATGGTGAAGTCCTTATTAAGGGTCCCGTGGTGATGCAGGGATATTGGAAGAACCCAGAGGCGACGGCTGAATGCATGAACGAGGATGGCTTCTTTAAGACCGGCGACTTGGGAACTATTGATGACGATGGATTCTTATTTATCGTTGGTCGCAAGAAGGAGATGATCGTTACCTCCGGTGGCAAAAATGTCGCGCCAGAGGTACTAGAAGATCGCCTTCGCGCACATCCCTTGATTAGCCAGTGCATGGTCGTTGGCGATAACAAGCCATTCATCGCCGCACTCATCACCCTCGATCCCGACTCCATCAAATCCTGGTCGCAGATCAATAAGAAAGCTGGAGCGAGCATCCAGGAACTCACGACTGATTCAACGCTGATTGATGTTATTCAGGCGGCCGTTGATGAAGCCAACAAGGTTGTTAGTCGCGCTGAGTCAATTCGAAAATTCACCATCTTGCCCGTTGATTTCACCATTGCCGATGGCCAGCTCACAGCAAAACTCTCGGTAAAGCGCCACGTAGTTAACCAACAGTTTGCACAAGAGATCGCTGACTTATTTGGCTGATATCTTCGATGAACGTGCGCGAATAGCGCGCGAACTCCATGATGGTATCGCTCAGAATCTCGTAGCAATTGGTTATGCCCTCGACGCAGAAATTGGCAGGAGCGATCTCACTCCCGCCGCTCGGCAGAGTCTGCGGAGTATCAGAGAAGAGATCACCAATGTTAACTCCAAAGTTCGATCCGAGATATTTAACCTGAGATCGCACCGAGATATCTCTCCGCACGAGGCACTTCTTGAAACGCTGGCAGCAACGGGCATCAAATTCACGTTGGAAGGTGAGCTGCCAGATTCCAAGAGCGGGCTCGAGTTATATAAAGTCATACAAGAACTTGTAAGAAATTCACTCACTCATGGAGCGGCAACTAACGCCACTATTTCTATAACTCCCACAACAATTACCTGCATCAATAACGGGAACTCTTTGCGTGGTGGGGAAAGTTCAGGATTTGGATTACAAGGGGTTAGCGAACGACTGCAAGAAATCGGCTGGAGCGTTGCTACCGGCAGTACATTCGAACATATCGAACTTGTGGCGCTGAAGTAAATGTTGATACTTGTTGTCGATGATCACGAACTCATTCGACAAGGCTTGGTACAGGCACTTCGCGGTGCGGGTCATAACATCGTCGGCGAAGCAGCATCACTCGGCGAAGCTCGAGCCGCACTTCTCTTCACCAAGCCCGATCTGATGATCCTCGATGTAAACCTGCCCGATGGCTCGGGGCTGGACCTCATCACTCCACTCGCTAAGTGTGTCGTCCTCACGCTGGGAGATGATCCAGATTCACTTCTCATTGCTCACCAAAGAGGCGCAGCTGCTTACGTTCTCAAAGGTGAACCGGTCTCACATTTGCTTTCCATCATTGAGCAGCTAGAAAGCTCTACCTACCACTTTGCTGCACCTGCGCTGCCGCATAATCGATTTGATCTCACGCAGCGAGAACTCGATGTCATTCAAATCTTGCAGACCGGCTGGAGCGCAAAGGAGATGGGTTCGCATCTCTTTCTTGCAGAGGCAACCGTGAAATCACATCTTGCATCTATCTACCGAAAATTATCAGTAAAGAATCGAACACAAGCCGTGGTCGTTGCTTTAGCCAACCGCCTCATCGCCGATTAGCAGTGCTTTAAACCGCTCGCCCCAAATCTGCCAACTCCAGCGCTCTTGTGTCCACGCTCTTCCCGCAACACCCATCTCTCGAAGGCGAGCCGGGTGATCTAAAAGGTCGTTGATCTGATCTGCAATCGCTGCAACGTTCTTCCCATCAACAACTTCACCAGTTTTACCTTTAAGCACCGCATCTGGTGCGCCTCCCGAAGCTCCACCCAGTACAGCAACACCACATGCGCTTGCTTCTAGATAGACAATTCCTAAGCCTTCAACTTCCAAACCGGCCAACCGTGATCTCGATGGCATGACGAAGAGATCTCCTAATCGGAAATACTCTGGCAATTTGTCGTAAGTGACTCGACCAACAAAACGCACATATTCGGCGAGCTGATATTTCTGTACTAACTCATCGAGTTTTTTCTTTCGAGGGCCGACGCCAACAAAGATAAGAACCACATCAGGATGCTCCCGAATAATCGCTGGTAGCGCCTCCAGCAATTTATCTTGCCCCTTGCGATGAACGAGTCGACCAACGGATACCAGAACCTGATGTCCTTCAAGATTGAGCTCTTGCATCAAAGCAGAAGATTTGGCTCCAGGAGTGAAGTGATCGATAGGGATGCCAGGTGCAATCTGAACCATGCGGCACTTTTTACTGACGATAGGCGCAATCGCGTTGCGCGTGAACTCACCCAAATATGTCAGCGCATCAATTGATTGCGTTGATTTCGCAAAGATCCAACGAAACGGCGGAAGCTTCGCCCACCAGACTTCATGGCCATGTGTGAGTGCTACGACGCGTTTTGCTCCACCACGTTTGAGCAAACCTGACATCCAGGCCAATGGCATCGCTGCACCAAACCAGATGATCTCGGATTGATACTGCTGCATGATCGATCGCACGCGACGATTAACGAGTGGGGTTGGAATTAAAATTGAATTCTTGTCGCGGAGCACAAGTGCGCCGGTTCTCGCGGTGAGCGCTGCATCAAATTCAGCGCTGCCCGCTTGAGCGGCGGTATAGATAACGATCTGACCGCCATCGAGGTGATCGAGTAAACCTAAGATAAAGGTCTCGATGCCCCCGGCGCGTGGGCCTAAGTCATTTGTTACAAGCAGAATTTTTCTCGGCGACACCCTGTAAGGCTAGTTGGCGTCGACGGCACTTCCAAAATTAGGCATGGAAGCGAAGCGGTGGAACCAAGCCTTTGTCGGCGAGCGCAGAGATTGCATCAACCTCCGCGGGCGAGATTTCGGCGATTGGTCGTTCTTGGATCGTAAGAAGAACCGTAACGACGCAATCCGAACAGGCAAGATCGCGCATGGTGCAGGTATCGCAGTCGATGATCATGTTAAGAGAGTAATTCCTTCCACTGACACTTAGAGTTGCTCCATGGCATATCGAGTGGCGGCCAACCTTGTTCTTGGCGCGGATGGCTCAACCAGTCTCCATGGCTCCTCCGCCGGCCTCTCGCTGCCCGAAGACCGAGCGCGGTTTCATGACCTGCGCCGCGAATTCAAGGCGATACTGATCGGCGGCAATACCGCTCGAAACGAGCCATACAAGCGGACTCCACTTCCTTTGATCGTTCTCTCTCACCAACCTCTTCCAGAGCGTCTAGGTAGCAATGAGAAGGCTCTTGCCTGGAACCTCCCGCTCTCTGTGGCAATCCCACAAGCAGGAGGGACCTATGGGGACCTACTGCTAGAAGGTGGACCGGCCTTCATTCAAGAGGCGATCGCGTGTGGCCAGTTGACCGAGCTCTACCTCACCATCTCCCCGCTCACCCCCGCAGAGAACCAGATAGATATCCTCGAATTAACTGCAAACGCCGAAGAATTATCCAGATATGAGTTGGGTGGATCGCTTTTTCTCCACTATCGCCTCGCGCCTTCCCACGAATAATCCCCCTGCTAATTACCCTTATCCCATGGCCCGCGAGAAGAATTTTGATGAGATCCTCGCTGATATCCGAGCCATCACAACGCGGGTAGAACTTATTGTTGAAGAAATACCCGCACCACAGAAGCTCGCACCGTTTGCCTTTGCCATGACGGCTGATACGAGCGATGACATCGCTACTGCTCGCTTTGTCCTTCTACACGATCCCGATGGCCAAGAGGGTTGGGGTGGAAACTTCCGCTGCGTCACCTTTGTTCGCGCGGAGGTCGACCACGAAATGGCTTCCGATCCGATCGTTGCAAATGTGGGCTGGAGTTGGCTCATTGAGTCACTAGAAAAATTTGGTTGTCAGTACGTTCAACCCAGCGGAACGGTTACTCGGGTTGCAAGCGCCTCCTTTGGAACGCTGGGCGAACGCGCCGACGATTCTGAGCTCGAAGTTCGTGCATCGTGGACT
>Ga0364866_10059_pt1 | contig 71621 bp, 58 predicted proteins | sample ExccelAu500001D3_3_FD_206913 | JGI IMG/M metagenome (GOLD analysis project Ga0364866, IMG submission 206913) | Enriched cells from Trout Bog Lake Hypolimnion, Wisconsin, USA - BchlTB.Aug13.5000.01.D3 | ecosystem: Environmental > Aquatic > Freshwater > Lake > Hypolimnion/Profundal zone | place...
TGGAAGAATTTTCAGAAGATCAAAAAAAAATTCTAAAGGAAGCAGGTAAAATTAACTATATTATTAATATTAAAGATGAACCTAATAGAAATATCGGAGAAATTTCCCAATGAAATTGACTGTATAGAATATGCAGAAAAGGTAAGATTTGGGAAGAAAGTAAAATGTGCTTATTGTGGCTCAAATGACCTTTCACAGAGGTTTTCAGACTTTCGGCATAGGTGCAAAAATTGCAATAAAAGTACCGCTGTTACTGTTCATACTCATTTGCACAATACCCGTATAACTCTTAAAACTTGGTTCTATGCTATTTCTGTGATTACTGATGCAAAAAAAGGTATGAGTGCATTACAACTACATAGAAACATAGGGGTAAGTTATCCGACAGCATTTAAACTCTATCATAAACTTAGAGAAATGATGAAGGAAGAAAATAAGGATTTACCCGAACTGGATGGTATTGTAGAAATGGATGAAACTTATATAGGCGGTAAACCCCGAAAATTTGATAATCCCGAATTTGGCCCAAAAAGAAGGGAATATTTAGATGATCAATTAGAAAAATACACTAATGAAGGGTTTGACTTTACACCACAGGGACACAACCCCGCAAAAATCAAAAATGATTCAAAAAGGGGCAGGGGTACAGATAATATACCAGTTGTGGGTATTGTGGAAAGGGATGGAAATGTAGTAGCAGAAGTAATGCAAAATCTGACCTATGCCAACCTTAAAGAAATGGTTCAAAAGTATGTTGATGAAGATAACAGCGTATTGATTACTGATAATTACAAAGGTTATAACTCTATGAAAAAAATCATAGGACATATTGTAATTGACCACAAAGAAATGTATAGTTACAAGGGGCTAAATAGTAACAGTATAGAAAGTTTTTGGGCAATTATTGAACGAGGGATAATGGGACAGTATCACAGTGTAAGCCCTCACAAATTACCTAACTATGTAGCTGAATTTGTATACCGCTATAATAACAGAAGGGACACTGAATTTATGTTTCATGAACTTGTATTCAAACTACTTCAACCAATAACTTTATAGTTCCGTATTTTTTTGATAAGTACGGGGATTCATCAAATGGTGTCCGTATTTACATGGATACAATCTTAATAAAATATTTCGAAGGTGTAAAAGAATTAGGCTATCTTAATCGGGATAAAATCAAAGATTCAGTTTTTGTTTTGCCAGAACTGAATTTTGCGGAAGATGGGCAGTCATACTATTTTTCAGATATAACCATTCCACGTTTGCACACTGAATCATTTTGCTGTCACCCTGATAATATTTTCCTTGCCGGCGACATAGATGAAGATGGTATCAGCGAAATTGGACTTTTTGTCTCTTCCTGTACGAGCAGGTATAAGGCTTTATATGTATATACTTTAAAAAACAATAAATGGAAGGAAATCGGGCATGTATGCTTTTGTAATCGGTAAATAAGACTACAGAGAAATTCGTAACTAGGAATACAGAGAAATTGGCAACAAGGAATGTAGAGTTTTCCCTGTTTGACCGGGGGCATGCCCCCGGTCAAACAGGGAAAAAGCGAATATATCCCGTAAATAATTTTTATTGCGGGTATGACTACATACTTAACCAAGATGATCATGTATCACGAGATCCAACGAATGAACCGGGAAGGTTTTTCCATCTCCCGGATCAGCAAAATTGTCCTACTGGACTGGCGAACAGTCAAGCACTATCTTTCGATGAGTGAAGCAGAGTATGATCTGTTTATTTCCGCTGCCGAGCGCAAAAAGGAGCTGCAACCTTGTGAAAGTTTTGTGTATTCTAAATTGAAACTATACCCTGATACATCGGCTGCTCAGATGCACGACTGGTTAAAGGAACATTTCAGCCATCTGGCGGCAGTATCTCCCAAAACGGTGTTCAATTTTGTGGCCTGGGTACGACAGAAGTACAACTTGCCCAAGATACCCTCTGCCAGGATATATGAGATGGTAGCAGAAACGCCGTATGGTGCCCAGGCCCAGGTTGATTTTGGCTTTTATAACATGAGGGATGGTACAGGAAAGCAGGTAAAAGTTACCTTTTTTACCATGGTATTATCGCGCTCCCGCTACAAATTTGTGTGGTTTAGTGAGGTCCATTTCACAGCTCCGCTGGCTGTCATGGCTCATGAACTGGCTTTTAAGTTTTTTGAAGGCATTCCCGCAGAAATCGTTTATGACCAGGACAGAGTATTTATCAATGATGAAAATTTGGGCGACATTATCCTTACCGATGATTTTAAAGCTTATGTCCGGGAACGCTCATTTAAGCTGCATTTTTGCCGTAAAGCCGATCCTGAAAGTAAGGGGAAAATTGAAAATACCGTCAAATTTATCAAGCAGAACTTTCTGTATAACCGGCCTTTTGAAGATATTGAAACCTTAAATTACGCGGTTATTGCGTGGCTTGGGCGAACTGCCAATGCAATGGCTCACGGCACTACCCAACTGCAACCCGCTGCTGAATGGGATACAGAAAGGGCCTTTTTAAGCCCTTACGTGGCATATGAGGTCAAAGCCCGGCCTCAGCCATATACGCTCAGAAAAGACAACACAATAAGCTTTAAAGGCTGTTTCTATTCCGTTCCGGCTGGCACCTATAAAGGCAGGGGATGTAAAGTAGCTGTCCATACTGAAAATAGCCGTATTGTCATATCAGAACTGCCTGCCGGACAGGCAGGCCTGTCCGGCAAAGAAATATGTCGCCACACTATTGCTGTGGGTAAAGGCCAAAAAGTAATCAATACAGATCATTGCCGCAATAAAGCAGCCGCTATTAATGAACTGATAGAACTGGTATGCGCTCTGCTGGAGAATGCGCAGCAGGGCCGGTTATTGTTAGCCGCAATCCGGCTTCATAAACCACGTTATATCCGCGATCATATAGCTATTGTAAGGCAGTGTATTGATAAAACCGATAAGCAAATAATCAATAAAGCACTTGATTATTGTTGCTCCAACAATGTAACCAGCGCTATAGATTTTAAATCCGTTGTTGAGCAATACTGTCGCAATACCACTATAGAAACACAGCCATTGCAGCGCATTATAACCCTTAATCCACTCAATGGAGCATTGGTTGCCAGCCGATTAACCGAACCAGCTAAAAGCGCTATTGCCGATTACGATACATTATTACAAATACAACCTTTTTGCCAGGTAGGCATTGCTTAAATTTATGGATAACAAACAGCTTATTGGCCACTATTGCAGGCAATTCAGAATGGGCGGTATTACCACCGCTATAGATCAGGTAGTAGCCGATGCCCAGATTAACAGCACCGGCTACATGGAATTTACGGTAAAATTGTTCGCGGCAGAAGCAATGCACCGCGAACATAATGATGTCATAAAACGGCTTAAAATAGCCAAACTGCCCAGATCAAGCGACCTGGGCACCTATGACCCGGCAGTTGAAAACGGAGTCTCAAAAGCAAGGCTAAACCAGCTCAGAGAACTAAACTGGCTTGATCAGGTGTATAACATTATGCTCATGGGACCCTCCGGAACAGGTAAAACCTTTCTTGCAGCAGGACTATGTGCAGATGCAGTCAAAAAAGGCTATAAAGCCTACTTCCGGACTATGGACGAACTCATGAATATGCTCAAAATGAAGGATTTTACCCGCACTGCAATGGCTGATTATAAACGATTGACAAAGGCAAACCTCATCGTTATTGACGATATTATGCTCTTTCCTGTTGAAAAAAATCAGGCAGTAGCTCTGTTTAATTTTATCAATGGCATTTATGAAAAAACATCCTTCATTATTACCACAAATAAGAAACCAACAGAATGGGCAACGATGCTTAATGATGAAGTACTGGCGACTGCTTTACTGGATAGATTATTGTTCCAATGTGAGGTCATAAACCTAACAGGAAAAAGCTATAGATTACAAAATCGTAAAACAATATTTGAAAACATTACAAACTAAACTACTTTTACAAACTATGCATTCCTTGTTGCCAAAAGTTCTACATTCCTGATTGCCATTTTCTCTGTATTATTACTTACCAGCTACAGCTTTGATATTTTATACGAAAAACCTAAAAAAGAAAAGAGGATCAGAAAAACAGGTAAAGGGAAGTTTGAAATGCTGGAGATTTCCGCTTGTGTATCAGATAAGAAATATGCGGGTAAGCCTCATTGGGTAAATTTTTCATTTTAGTGCAATGATTTATTCTATGGCACAACTATTAACCCGATTTCGCTTTTTTCCCTCTTCTGCTCCAGCAGCCATGCACTCACTACTACATTGCTATAGCTGCGTATACCCTCTTTCTGGTCCTGCATTTTCAGGTAGTTGTCATATAGTTGGTTGCTGTAGCGGGCATAGTCATTCTGGTATTTCTTACTGATCTGGTCCAGGGTATCTATATGAGCTTTAGTCAGTTTATTAAGCAAAGAATCTATCTCCTTTGCCTTGGTCGAGTCCCGCCTGTATAGCCGGTTATTGGCATAAAGCCATATGTTCAGATACGCCGAATACCGAAAGGAACTATCGGGTGTTGTGGTACCTAAAGCATAGGCCATCAGGTTGGCATCCTCTTCCGATGCAATACCTGCCTGGTGGGCCATTTCATGGCTTATCAGGAAGGGCATGGTAAAAGCCGGGAGTGCTGCATCAATCTGCCCCTCACCCGTAAACGGGTTATAATACCCCTCCACACCCAGCCTTCGCATGAAGTAACCGAAAAGCCCGGGCTTTATCTTCAGTCCGTATCTGGCCACCTTACTATCAGTATAGATGCTGTAGTAAGCAGCTGCCCTGTTGCTTATTTCTTTAAGCGATAAAGATTGATATCCCGGCTCATAGGCATTAAGTTTATCTGCAAGAAAATGATTGAATGCAATCAGGTGCTCCAACGATTTCTTTTTGCGTTCGGCCTTTTCCGCATCAGTTTTTGGCAGTGGTATCATAGGTATAAGTCCCCACTTTTCTGTCAGCAGTGGCTTATAATAATTGGCACCCCACCCGGCTATAAAAAACAGGTAAAACAAGAGTATGGTCTTTATGGTTCTTACCAAAGATTCACCAAGCAATACCTTACTGGCGCTGAATCGGAATAGGTACCTGATCCACTTAATTATTGTAAAAAGCGCCCACGCACCACCTGTAATATAAAGCAGATCTCCCAGGCTGAATGGCAAATGTCTAAATAATAATCCCCGGATAATCTGAAACGGATAAAACAGAAACCGGTCATAGCCAGCTATAAAGCCGGGAAACCGGGGCAGTAAAAAATAAACCAGGCATGCCAGGCCAAATAATACTACCAGGCTGATCCATTTTCCATGCTGATTCATGGAACAAATATAGTACAACCCACACCAACTGAAACGGGGAGCAAATGCTCCCCGTTTCTAAAAACCATATCAAACAATCAGTTTATTGCTCAACAACCATATGGAATATTTTGCTCTCAGTAGCTGATTGCACATTTACCATATACATGCCGTTGGCAAGGCCATTGTTCATCTGAACTTTCTCGTCTATAACGCCATTGTGTGCTATTACCTTGTTGGTATAAATTACCTGTCCGAGTACATTGGTTACTTCTATAGTTACCTCCTGCTCGTCAACAGATGAAAGTGTACCCTTTATGGTAAATGTACCATTGTTAGGATTTGGTACCAGGCGGATATCGCCGGTCATTGTGCTGACTGGCTTAACACCTACATTGGCAGAATGTACTGTAAATGAACCACTACCCAGAAGATAACCACATGCATTGCTGTCAGCAACCTGGCAATTCACTACATCCAGATCATTCAGTGTTGAAGTATACAATACTGAAGAAACAGCTCCTGGAATAATTGCTCCGTTCACAGACCACTGGTATACCGGACTTACACCCGGATTGGCAACAGCAGCTGTAAGGGTGTCGTTATAAAGCACTGTACCTACATTAGCTACTGAATTGAGGCTGATAGTAACTACAGGCGACAGGCTGGTCTGTGTACTGAAAGTGAGATTGTTGCTCAGCACAGTACCCGCTGTTACGCACTGGTAGCTGCTGGTCATAGTGCAGAACAGAACATCACCGTCTGATGGTATGTAGGTAAATACACTACCGCTGCCAACTGGCACACCACCCAGTCTCCAGGAATAAGAAGGGGCAATACCGCCATTTACCGGAGTAGCAGTGATATCTACCGTTGTACCCTGGCAAACCGTTGTTGAAGGCGATGCTGCAATAGTTACAGAAGGTGTAATATCAGCTCTTACTGTCATTGTAACAGAACCATTAGCTGTTGCTGGCAGAGGACATGGTTCATTGCTGGTCATATCTACACTGATTACGTTGCCGTTAGAAGGTACAAATGTATATGAGCTTCCGGTAGCGCCGGTCAATATACCGTTAACATACCATGCGAATGTTGGTAATCCACCACCATTAACAGTCAGGGCTGAGAAGGTAACCGTAGTACCTGTACAAACTGTATCTCCAATACCCGTAGATATGGTTACTGAAGGCACAACAGAAGGCATAATGGTTATTACAGCTGTGCCGGTCATATCCGAGGAACAGGTTGTAGTTGCATTAACTGCTACTACACTGTATGTTCCTGCTGTATGCACACCAAAGCTGATAGCGCTGCCTGTTCCGGCTACAGCGCCTGGAATCAATGAAGTGCCATTGTACAGCTCATAATTCACACCTATATCAGAACCGCTCAAGCCTACAAGTGAACCGGTTGTGCTGGCACAATATGCGCCGCCGCCGGTTACTGTATAAACACCTGGCAATGCACTTACAGATACAACTACACTTCCTGCCATTGCATTGGTACAACCTGTTGCTGTATTGGTAGCAGTAACTGTATAGGTACCTGCAGTGGTAACCAATCCGAAGTTAATGGCGCTTCCTGTTCCTGCAACCGGTGCAAAAACTGAAGCACTACCTAATTTCAACTGGTAAGTGATTCCTGTTGCGGTGCCGCTTAATCCAATATTAACACCTGTTCCGCCGGTACAATAGTTACCGCCGCCGTTAACTGTAAACGCTGCTGGTAATGCATTCAGAGAAACTGTAGCTGAATCGGACATCTCACTGTGGCAGGATGTTACCGGATTTGTTGCAGTTACATAATAAGTACCGGCAGTTGTCTGAGGACCAAAATTCAGCGCTCCATTGGTACCTGCCAGACTGGTAACTGGTGTAGTTCCCAGATACAACTGATAGTTGATACCTGAATCCGATGCATTAACACCTATATCAACACCGGCAGTACCTGCACAATAACTACCGCCACCCACTACAAAATAAGTGGTTGGCAACGGATTAACTACTACCGATGCGCTGCTCAGCATATTGCTGGTACATCCCGTAGTTGCATTAACGGCTACTACTGTATAGGTGCCGCTTGTTGTCTCAGGCCCGAAAGTCAGAGAATAACCTGTTCCGGCAACGGTAGCAACCGAAGTTGATCCGTTCCATAAATGATAATTAATACCTACATCAGATCCACCCTGGTAAACCGATACTCCTGCACCACCTGCGCAGAAGCCGCCGCCACCGGAAACGGTATATTGTGATGGCAAAGGATTAATAACTACAGATGGGGTATCGTTCATTGTGCTCGAGCAGGTTGTTGCTACGCTTGTGGCTATAACTTTATAAGTACCTGCAGATGTCTGGAGACCATAATTGATGGTAAATCCGGTTCCTGAAACAGGGCCTCCTACTGCTACCGATCCGAGATACAACTGGTATTGTGTACCTATATCAGATCCGTTGAGGGAAATAGCTACACCTGAACCACCAAGGCAATATCCTGTGCCACTGGCAAGAACATTGTACGTTGTCGGTAACGCGCTGATACCGATAGAAGGACTGCCTACCATATTGATACTACAGCCGGTAGATGCATTTGTTGCTGTTACAAAATAGGTACCGGTAATTGTCTGCAGACCAAAATCAAGGCCTGTACCTGTACCTGCATATGAATACAAAGGAACAATACCGCGGTATAATTCATAATTCACACCTGTTGTAGAATTGCTCAGGCCAATATGCTGACCAGCACCACCAGGGCAGTAGTTGCCCCCGCCGGTCACTGTATCAACTACCGGTAACGGATTAACTGTGATGCTTACGCTGCCGGTCATTGTGCTTGTGCAAAGTGTAGAAGTATTAGTTCCAACAACAGTATAAATTCCGCCTGCTGTCTGTAAACCAAAGTTGATTGCTCCTGAACCGCCAGCCTGAGGCAGGCCGGTTGCTGTTGTGCCATTGTATAACTGGTAGCTGATACCTGAACCTGAACCAGTGATACCCACATTAAGGCCTGTGCCGCCTGCGCAGTAACTGCCACCGCCGGTAACCGCAAAAGTTGATACTGGCAATGGATTAATGGATACAGATGCGCTGCTAGCCATGTTAGAAGTACATGTGGTTACCGGATTGGTAGCAACCACTGTATATGTACCTGCTGCAGTCTGGTTGCCGAAATTCAACGGGCCGGTAACGCCGCCAAACGGAGTGCCGACATTCGTTGACCCCAGTTTCAGCTGGTAACTGATACCCGCATCAGATGAAGAAAGATTAACAGGAACTCCTGCACCACCGGCACAATAAGATCCGCCACCCGTAACATTGTAAACCAACGGCAGCGGATTGATTGAGATAGAACCGCTTCCGCTCATTGTGTTGATACAACCGGTAACTGAATTGGTAGCTACTATAGTATAAGTACCGGATCCGGTAAATACACCAAAATTAAGTGCGCTGCCAGTACCTGCCAGAGCCGGTCCTGTCATTACACCACCATAGAATAACTGGTAGCTGATAGTAAGATCAGAATTGCTTAATCCGATCGGAAGTCCTGCACCACCGGCGCAATAGCTGCCACCGCCTGTAACATTATAAGCAGTTGGCAACGGATTGAGCGATACGGTTACACTTCCGGTCATGTTATTAGAGCATCCGGTAACAGGGCTTGTTGCAATAACTGTATAGTTACCCAATGCTGTCTTGTTGCCAAAATCAATTGCTCCACCAGTGCTGGTCACAGCCAGGCCGGAAGTAGATGTACCAGCATACAACTGATAGCTTACACCAGAAGTTGAACCACTGAGCTGAATATCAGATCCTGTGCCACCGGTGCAGTAGCCGCCGCCACCTGTTACAGTATAAGCAGTTGGTAATGCATAATTAGATATTACAGCTGTACCTATCATATTGCTGGTACAGGTTGTAGTTGGATCCATTGCCTGAACTGTATAAGTACCGATACCTGTATGCAGGCCAAACGATACCGCTGCGCCAGTTGTTACTGCTGTCACAGAACCTACCGGAGCGCCAGCCAGCATTAATATATAATTGATACCCGCTGTACCTGTGTTTAATCCGATAAGACGGCCAGTACCACCCGGGCAATAAGCGCCGCCACCAGTTACAGTATCAATTGCAGGTACGGGGTTAATTGTAACTGCTACACTTCCGGTCATCGTTGCTGTACAACCTGTAGAAGTTCTTGTTGCAATAGCTGTACGGATACCATTTGAAGTGTGCAGACCAAAACTGATTGCACTTCCGGTTCCGCTTACAGAAGTACCTGCTAATGCAAAACCATTGTACAACTGATAAGTAACACCTGTATCTGATCCGCTGAGACCTACAAGTACACCAGTACCACCTGCGCAATATCCGCCACCACCTGTTACGGTATAAGCGGTAGGTGCAGCATTAACTGTTATTGTCTGGCTGCCGGTCATTGCGCCGGTACAGCCAGTTAAAGCGCTGATTCCCTTAACGGTATAAACACCGCTCAGGGTCTGGTTGCCAAATGTAATTGCTGAGCCACCGCCCGGAACCACCGGCCCGATTGCAGTAGTACCATTATACAACTGATAGTTAACACCAGATACTGAACCACTTAATCCAACAGGTAATCCTGTGCCACCTGCACAATAAGGGCCACCACCTGTAACACTGAAAGCTGTAGGAGCTGAAGTAACAGTTACTGTTGCGGCACCGCTCATATTGTTGGTACAGCCTGTAGTAATGTTCCTGGCAGTAGCAGTATAAGTGCCCGCTGAAGTGTAAGAAAGGAAATCTAAACCAAGACCAGTTCCGAGAACACTGTCAACCAGTATAGTTCCGCTCCTGTATAAGTAATAGGTAGTACCCGGCTGAGAAGCGCTTAATGTAATATCTACACCAGTACCACCTGAACAATAACTGCCACCTGATGAAACTGTATATGCAGTTGGCAATGGATTAGTTGTTACTGTTACATATGAAGGAGCTGCTGGCATTGTGATATTGCAAGAGGTAGCAATATTAGTTGCAACAACATCATAGTTGCCTGCTGGTACCGGACCAAAAACAAGTGCACCACCTGTTCCTGTTATTGGAGCACCTACAGCTATTGAGGTAGTATAATTTTTCAGCTGATAACTTACACCCAGATCAGAACCGCTCAAGGTTAAAGTAACCCCTGTTTCACCTACACAATAAGTAGAAACACCGCCTGTTGGTGATAGTGTGTAAACATTTGGTAACAATGCAACATTAACTGTGGCACTACCAATCATATTGCTTATACAAAGGGTTGTATTATTTGTAGCGGTAACAGTATAAGTGCCCGCCACATTCACAGCAGGGAAAGTAATTGAAGATGGCGCTATGGCAGGGAAAGGAACTGAGGTTCCGGCCATTGATCCGGAGGCCGAACTTCCGTTCCATAGTTTGTAAGTATACCCTGAATAGGATGTATCCATAGAGATAAATACGCCTGTTCCTCCAATGCCACATACTGTACCTCCGCTACCGCTGGCAATGTGATTAACAGGAGGTAATGGATTAACAACCACCGTAACACTGCTTGTGGTAACACTGGTACAACCTGTAGTAGTATTGGTAGCTTTTACAGAATAAGTACCTGCCGGCAATACCGGGCTGAAGCTGAAGGCAGCGCCTGTACCGGTTACTGCAGTTCCGAAAGAAGAACCTGCGTATTGCAACTGGTAACTGTATGTAGTCGAACCTGATGGAGCCTGTGATCCGCTCAATCCAAGTGTAGAACCTGCACCACCTGCACAATATGGGTTACCAGACTGTGTCATAGGATAAATTGTAGGAGCAACACCGGCTGTTACTGATGCCGATCCCAGCATTGCATTGCTGCAACCTGTTGTAGCATTCAATCCGGTAATAGTATAGGTACCATTGGTAGTTATCAATCCGTAACTAAGCGCAGATCCTGTTGTTCCCGGCAATGTAGCCGCAGTACCGCCAACCAGGGTATAATTCACACCTGTCTGAGAATTGCTTAATCCTACAAGAACGCCTGTGCTTCCCGGGCAGTTAACACCACCACCTGTCACAGTATATGCTGTTGGCAGCGGATTAACCACTATTACGGAAACACCTGCCATATTATTGCTGCAGCCTGTAGTTGTATTTGTAGCAACGACGGTATAGTTACCTGCACCGCTCATTACTCCGAAAGAAACCAGACCTCCGCCACCTGCCTGCAGGCCACCTGTACCTGTGTATATAGAACCATTCAGGTATAACTGATAATTTGTACTTGTTTGTGAACCATCCAGACCTACAGCCCAACCTGCACTACCTGCGCAATAAGCGCCGCCACCTGTCATATTGTAGGCAGTAGGTAATACAGAAACAGCAATTGTTGCTGATCCTGCCATATTCTGGGTGCAGCCGGTAGTTGTATTAGTAGCAATTACTGTATAAGTAGCTGCCGTTGTCAGGATACCGAATGATATCGGAGAACCGGTACCAATTACAGGAGTACCCACTGTGCTACCGCCATTCATCAGCTGGTAGCTGATACCTGCATCTGAACCGCTCAATCCAACCGGAACACCAGTTGAACCTGTGCAGAATGCGCCACCACCGGTAAGTGTATAAATATTAGGCAATGCATATACCAGGCCTGCTGTCGATATAAGACATCCCGTAGGCAAAGTATAAGTATAGTTGACACTGCCTGCTGAAACGCCTGTGGCAATACCGGAAATACCACCAATAGTAGCCACCGTAGTATTGCTGCTGTTCCATGAACCGCCGGCAGAAGCATCAGACAATGTTGTTGATGAACCTGCACAAACATTTACAGTACCTGCAATTGCTGCCGGTAATGGATTCACTGTTACCGTATAAGTTACATTACAGCCTATTGGCGCTAATGTATAAGATATCACTGTAGTACCAGGACTAACTGCTGTTACCAACCCTGCATTCACACCGGTAGCAACTACCGAACCAAAGCCCGGATTACTGCTTGTCCAGGTACCGCCGGTTGTTGCATCTGCAAGAGCCGTTGTCAGACCCATACAAACAGTTGGATTTCCTGTAATAACCGCCGGAGTCGGATACACTGTTACATTCTGAGTAACAAAACATCCGGCTGGCAGCGTATAAGTCAATGTAGCAACGCCTGCACCTATACCGGAAACAACACCGGTTGCAGAAACTACAGTAGCTATCGAAGTATTTGAACTAGACCATGTACCACCTGTTGTTGCATCGCTCAGCGTTGTGGTAAGACCGGTACAAACTGTAAATACTCCGGTAATAGCAACCGGCTGAGGATTTACTGTTTCCAACATTGTAGTAAAGCAACTTCCTGGTGCAGGTAAAGTATAAGTAATTGTTGGTGTTCCGATTGCTACCCCTGTCAAAATACCACCTGGTGTGGTAATTGAACCAAGACCTGGATTACTGCTGCTCCATGTACCACCACTCACTCCGTCAGAAAGCGTTGTGGTAAGGCCTACGCAAACTGTATTTGAACCACTGATTGGCGCTGGTGAAGGGTATACTGTTGTACCCGTAGTAACCAGACAGGTTGTGGGTAATGTATAAGTAATGGTAGCAGTACCTGCGGCAACTCCGGTAACAACACCGGTAGCTGAACCTACGCTGCCAATTGCTGTATTGCTGCTGCTCCATGTGCCACCTGATGAGGCGTCAGTCAGAGTAGTTGTTAATCCGGCACAAACTGTGGTGATACCTGTAATGGCAACCGGCAGCGGATTAACAGTAATTGGTGTGGTAATTATACATCCGGTAGCAGTAACCGTATAGGTTATGTTCGGATTACCTGCAGCAACTCCTGTAACTACACCGGTAGAGGAAACTACGGTAGCCAAACTGCCGTTGCTGCTGCTCCATGTGCCGCCTGTAGTAGCATCAGCCAGAGTGGTTGTTAATCCTACGCACACACTTGTTGTACCTGTAATAGCTGCTGGCAGCGGATTGGTAGTCATAGCGAAGGTAACAAAGCAGCCTGCCGGCAATGTATAGGTAATATTGTAAGAACCTGCCGCAACTCCGGTTACAACTCCTGTTGTACCAACAACAGAACCATATGCAGGATTGCTGCTGCTCCAGGTACCACCAGGTACTGTATTTGCCAGAGTAGTAGTAAGCCCTACGCACACATTATTCGTTCCGGTGATAGCTGTGGCTACCGGATTCACGGTAACGGTTGTGGTAATAAAGCATCCTGCCGGCAAAGTATAAGTAATGGTAACAGTACCTGCCGCTATACCAGTAATAATCCCTGTAAATAATCCTGCTGTGGCAATTGAGCCATTACTGCTGGTCCATGAACCACCAGTAGAACCGTCTGCAAGTGTAGTGGTTGCACCAACACAAACTGTTGCTGTTCCTGTTATTGCAGAAGGAGTAGGATTGATAGTGAATGGCTCTGTTACGTTACAACCTGCCGGTAATGTATAGGTCAGGGTAGTAGTTCCTGATAAAAGTCCGGAAACAATACCTGTTCCACCACCTACAGAAGCATTTGAAGGAGAGCTGCTTGTCCATACACCACCTGCGGTAAGGTCAATTGCTGTTGCAGTCAGTCCAACACATACTGTGTTTGGCCCTGTAATAGCAACCGGTGTCGGGTTAACGGTAATATTAAAGGTTGCATAACAACCTGTTGCAGGAAGTGTATAAGAAATGGTAGGTGTACCTGCGGCCACACCGGTTACAACACCTGTAGTAATATTGGCTGTGGCAATTAATGAATTGCTGCTGGTCCAGTTACCACTTCCAGTTGCATCTGCCAGTGTAATTGCCGAACCGGCGCAAACACTGGTCAGGCCGGAAATGGCTGCCGGATTAGGATTAACGGTTACTGTTGCGCTCACTGCGCATGAAGTAGGTAGTGTATAAATAATGTTTGCTGTGCCTGGAGTGGCTGCACCGGTTACAACACCAGTGGTAGCGCCTACAGTTGCAGTGCCTGGTGTAGATGAACTCCAGCTACCACCAGAAGTTGCATCGGCAAGTGTAACTGTGGTACCCGGACATAAGTACATGGTTCCGGTAATAGCTGCCGGCAACGGATTGATTACCACTGTCTGGCTGCCGGTCATTGTACTCTGGCATAATGTAGATGTATTGGTGCCGATTACAGTATAAACGCCTGCTGTGGTCTGGTTGCCAAAAGTAATTGCTGCACCTGAGCCTGATACTGCGCTGCCTGTAGATACACCGCTCACATAAAGCTGATAGTTAATACCTGCCTGAGAACTGGATAATCCTACTGCAACACCAGAACCACCGGCACAATAAGCGCCGCCACCTGTTACTGTAAAGGTATTGGTTGGCAACGGATTGGTAAATATGGTTGCTGAACCTGACATGTTACTGCCGCAACCGGTTGTTGCATTGGTTGCAGTTACTGTATAAGTACCTACTGTTGTTATTGCCCCGAAATCAAGCCCGGAGAATGTTCCTGCCAGTGGTGTGCCTACTGCTGTAGCGCCCAGCCACAACTGGTAATTAACTCCACCAGTAGAATTTGAAAGGTATACATGCGTACCAGTTCCACCCACGCAATAACCACCACCACCTGTTACAGTATAAACTGTTGGCAGAGGATAAACTGTAAATGTGGATGTATTGCCGGATAACGGAACACTGGTACAACCGAATGAATTGGAAATACCGGTTATGGTAACTGTTGTAAAGCCTGTGCCGCTAAGTGAGGCAGAAGGAATACTGAATGTACCGGTAGTAGCTCCCATTGTAAGGGTAGCCGATGCGCCTGTTACTGCATTTGCACCCGATAAGTTATAAGTAACTGTATAGCTGCCAGTGCCTATGGAAGAGGAAGCTATGGTTACTACCCCACCCAACCCAACGCACTCTGAAGTAGCTACAGTTGATGTGAATGAACTGATATTCGGAACCGGGTTAACGGTTATAACATAAGTAGCATAACAGCCTGCACCTAGTGTATAAGACATGGTAACAGCGCCTGCAGCAACTCCTGTAACAATACCTGTACCACCGGCTATTGTTGCTGTTGAAACATCGCCGCTACTCCATACCCCTCCGGATGTTGCGTCACTTAATGTAATATTTGAACCTGCACAAACTACTGTCGGACCTGTTACAGCCACTGGAGTAGGATTAACAACAATCGGAGTTATTACATAACATCCGGTTGGCATAGTATAAGATATGCTTGGTGTGCCTACAGCTAATCCGCTCACAATACCGGTAGTTGCACCAACTGATGCCTGGCCAGGAATAGTTGATGACCATGTACCACCTGCAAGTGTGTTACTCAAAAGAGTTGTACCGCCAACACAAACACTCGCTGTGCCTGTTGATGCCGGTGGGTTCTGATTAACAACAACTGCCTGGGTAACATAACAACTACCCAATGTATAAGTAATTATTGGTGTGCCAGCTGCAACACCGCTCACAACAGTTGATGCTGACGGGCCGGCTACTACTGATGCTTCTGATGAATTGCTGCTGCTCCAGGTACCTGTTCCTGTGGCATCTGCCAGCGTAGTTGTAAAGCCTGTACATACCGTCGCAGTTCCGGTAATAGCTGCCGGAGTCTGATTTACCACAATAACCTGTGTGGCATAACATCCTGTAGCTAACGTATAAGAAATTGTAGGAGAAGGTAAAGTTGCCGATACGCCGGTTACAACACCTGTGCTGGAAACTACACTGGCCTTGGTAGCATCAGTGCTGCTCCAGGTACCACCTGCAGTTACATCCGACAAGCCGATCGTCTGACCGGTACAAACCGAAGTAGCGCCGGTAATTGCTGCCGGATTCGGATTAACAGTAATTGGTGTTGTTACATAACAACCCGTACCCATTGTATAGGTAATAAGCGGAATGCCGGTTGCATTACCGGTAATGGTATTTGAAGTACTTGTACCACCCGAAACTGATGCTTCAACTGCATTGCTGCTGCTCCATGTTCCGGCCGGTGTAGTTGCATCGGTCAGTGTAATGCCAAATCCGATACATACACTTGAAGGCCCTGCAATTGCTGCAGGGGTCTGGTTAACCACAATACTCTTTGTAGCAAGGCAACCTGTAGCTAATGTATAAGTAATAGTAGGTGTTCCCGGAGAAATACCGCCTACTATACCGTTGGTGGCTCCAACTGTTCCCTGTGCGCTTGCACTCGATGACCAGGTACCACCTGAAGTCGTTGATGCAAATGTTGTAGTATATCCGGTACAAACGCTTCCAGCGCCAGTAATAGCTGCCGGATTCGGATTAACGGTAATTGTTGCGGTTGTATAACATCCTGTACTTAATGTATAGGTAATTATCGGAGAACCTGCTGCAACACCTGTAATAACATTCGATGTTCCTGCACCCACAGTAGTTGTCGCTTCAGCGCCATTACTGCTTGTCCAGTTTCCTGCTGGTGTTGTTGCATCCGAAAGTGTGGTAGTCAATCCGATACATACATTGGTAGTACCGGTGATAGCTGCCGGATTCGGATTAACGACAACATTAACTGAGTTCGTACATCCGCTCGGAACAGTGTATATGATACTTACAGTACCTGCGCCAACACCTGTTACAGTGCCTGTACCTGCTCCTACTGTTGCAAATGAAGGATTACTTGTGCTCCATAATCCGCCGGTTGTGGCATCCGACAGCGTTTCAGTAGCGCCTATACAAATAGATGAACCCGATGGCGTAGGTGCCGGCGGTGTCTGGTTTACGGTTACCGGCTGTGTAGCATAGCAACCTGTTGCAGTAATAATATAAGAAATAACCGGCACACCTGCTGCAAGACCTGATACAGTTCCGGCTCCTACTCCTGATGCTACTACTGAAGCCATTGCCGGCGTTCCGCTCGACCATGTTCCGCCGCCTGTTGCATCGGTAAGTACAGTTGTTGATCCGGTACATACATTAAATGTACCTGCAATAGCTGCAGGCAGTGCATTAACTACTACAGTTGCCTGGTTCAGACAGCCTGTAGGTAATGTATAAATGATACTTGGCGAACCTGCGCTTATTCCGCCTACAATACCAGTGCTTGCACCAACTGTTCCTTGTCCGGTGTTGCTGCTGCTCCAGGTACCACCTGCAGTGGCATCTGTAAGTACGGTTGTTGAACCTACACACACACTTAAAGTACCTGCCGGAACTGCCGGATTTGGATTAACTGTTACCGGTGTTACTGTATAACATCCTGTTGCTGTAATTGAATAAGTAATATTAGGTACGCCTGCTGCTACACCGGTTACTACATTGCCTGCTACAGTTGCAAGGGCAGTATTACTGCTGGTCCATGTTGCAGGGCCGGGGGTTGCATCCGAAAGCGCTGTTGTAAGACCAATACATACATTTGTTGTACCGGTAATAGCCACAGGTGTCTGATTGACAGCTACTGTTGCTACGGCATAACAGCTTGTGCCCAGTATATAAGATATTGTTGCAGATCCTGCAGCTACGCCGGTTACAACACCGGTTGCTGCATTCACTGTTGCTTTTGTTATGTCGCTGCTGCTCCAGACACCACCACCTGTGGCATTACCTAAAGCTGTTGTTGCTCCGGTACAAACCGCAAGTGTTCCTGTTATTGCACCCGGATTAGGATTAACAACAAAAGATGTTACTGCCGAACAACCGGTTGCAGTTACGGTATAAGAAATATTTGCAGTGCCTGCGCTCACACCGGTAACAATACCTGTGCCGCCAACTGATGCGATAGATGAATTGCTGGAACTCCAGGTTGCAGGTCCTGCTGTTCCATCGCTAAGAGGGCTGGTAAGTCCAATACATGCACTTGTTGTTCCTGTAATTCCTAACGGATTTGCATTAACATTGATTACCTGGGTTACAGAACAACCTGAAGGCAGTGTATAAGTAATAGTAGGGCTGCCCGGGGCAACACCACCAACTATACCCGTACCTGCGCCAACGGTACCCCATGCCGGATTACTGCTGGTCCATACGCCGCCGCCGCCATCTGTATATACAGTGGTTGAACCAACGCACACCTGCGATGCTCCGGAAATAGCTGAAGGCAACGGATTAACCGTAACGGTTGTTGTTGCAAAACATCCTGTACCTAAAGCATAGGTAATATTTGTAGTACCAGCTGATAAGCCGGTTACCAGGCCTGCGCCCGATACTGAGGCCACAACGCCGTTACTACTTGTCCAGGTGCCACCTGCTGGCGAAGAGGAAAGTGAGGTAGTACCACCTACGCAGATTCCGGTAGTACCAGATATTGCGCTTGGTGTGGTATTAACTACTATACCTTCTGTAGCATAACAGGCAGTTGCCGTATTGGTAAAAGTAATGGTTGGAGTACCTGCCGATAACCCGGTAATAACCCCTGACCCTGATACTACAGACGCCTGGCTGGTATTACTGCTGGTCCATGTGCCAGGTCCTGATCCGTCAAGTGCGGTAATTGATGACCCTACACAAACGGTAGTTGGCCCGGTTATAGCGCCCGGATTAGAATTAATGGTCATCGGCCATAAAGCATAGCAGCCTGATGGCAATACATAAGATATAGTAACAGCACCTGCACCAGTACCAGTTACAACACCGGTTCCGGAAACTACAGTTGCTTTCGATGGATCGCTGGTGCCCCAGTTACCACCACCTGTTGTATTAGTTAAGGTTGTAGTAGCGCCTATACACAAAGTGCTCGCGCCAGTAGTTGCAACCGGCGTCTGGTTAACTGTGTAAGATTGTAACGCAAAACAACCTGTTGCTGGTATTGTATAAGAAATTGTCGGAACCCCTATCGATACGCCGGTTAATGTCCCAACTGTAGGGCCTGAAGCAAAGTTGGCAAGGCCGGTATTGCTGCTGGTCCAGTTACCACCAACAGTTGCATCGGTTACAGTATTGGTCATACCGGTACATACAGTAAATGGAGAACCGCCGATAGCAGCCGGATTATTATAAACATTGAATGGCTGAACAACATAACAAGATGCAGAGCCATAAGTAATAGTATAACTGATATTTGGTGCGCCTGCCGATACTCCTGTTACAGTTCCCGCTCCTGCTCCTGAAGCTATCACTGAACCAAGAAGCGCATTACTGCTCGACCAGGCGCCGCCTGCTGTAAGGTCAGTAAGTACTGTACTGTAACCTACACAAACACTGGAGGCTCCGGAAATAGCGCTTGGCGTGTTATTGACAGTAACCTGCTGGGTAACCGCACATCCGCTTGGAACTGTATAAGTAATAAAAGGAGTTCCTGATGAAACACCATTTGTATTTGCAGTACCTGAACCGGGGCCGCCAGTAGCGGTAATTGATGCCTGGAATGAATTGCTTGAACTGAATATACCACCTGTGGTACCACTTGCAACAGGTATTGAGCTTCCGGTACATACGGCAAATGTTGTGGCTGTTATTGGCAGTGGTGTATTAAATACAGTCATTGGAAATAAACTATAACATGCGTCACTTGCCAGTGTATAAGAAATGGTAACTGGTCCGTTACTTACACCGGTTACCACACCTGAAGAGTTTACAGTAGCTACGGAAGCATTACTGGTGGCCCATGTACCGGCACCGCCTGAAACAGACAGACCTGTAGGATATGGCGCTGCTGCTCCGGTACAAACAGTGCTGCTTCCGGTGATAGTAGAAGGAGCTGCAAGTACGGTTACCTGAGCTGTTGCCGTACATCCGCTGGATGTCAGCGTATAGACAATATTCTGTAAACCATTGTTGGCTCCGGTTACAGTTGTAATCCCGGAAGTTCCTGGACTAAACGTAAAATCAGCGCCTGAAGTACTGTAAGTTCCGGGAGAGGAACCATCTGTAACAGTTATTTGCGAACCATTGCCGCAGACTGTACCTGGTATAAATACCCCTTGAGGGGCAGCCAGCGAAGTGATTGTAATGTTTGTGGTATAAGACCCGTTTGTGTCAGAAATTGTAAACTGAACCACATCAGTACCTACATAACCAGTAGTAGGTGTATAGGTAATTCCAACTGGAGTGGCAGGACCTGAGAATGCAGAATAAGAAGACGGGCCAGGCGTAAACGTAACAGTACCGTGTGTCGGCCCTCCTGTTACTGTCCAGGTCATATTATATCCGGAACCAAGATCTTCATCAGCGGTTAAAAGGCTTGTAAGGTCATTGCTGGATACATTACCTGTATTATTACCACAGATAGTAATCGACTGTGTATGTCCGCCGGTAAAATAGGGTTGGGCTATAGCCTGAACGCCAAACAACAGCATACTTGCCAAAAGCAGGGTTCGCATTATCCCGCTTTTTACATTGTTTCCCGCATTGTGTTGTCCAGTGTAAAGATTCCTTGATGTCATAGTCTTTTGCTTTAGATAAAAAATTAATTACCTCTTTTTATACATCTACAGTTAATAATTGTACTAATAAACAGGCACAAAATGATACACCTTCTGCATCATTTTTAACCTGCCTTTATACAATTTTGGGACTAAGATAGTTTAAATTATTTTTAAAAAATAGATTTTGGTAAAAAAATTTACCCACATCCTCTTTCTTGCGTCCGTTTAGAAAAAATATCCCAACTTTAAATCGTTTTTGTTTGGCCTGGTTATTGGCTTATTGTGCATTCTCTAAATAAACAAAATATTAATTTAAAATATTCTCATGCTATTTAAATAATCAGACTTCAGCAAACATTAAATTATGCATATAAATGAATCAATCCTGCCAATGATTAAATTTGCACTCAATATTACAATTTTATGAAAAATTTCAGCTGGGTCAGGTCGGGTCGTATTTCTATAATCAGCATCCTGTTTTCAGGCACTACCCTTGCAAGTTTGTTTTGCATTTCCGGATGCGGAAATTCGGGTAATCAAATCCCCGACGTATCAAATATTAATATAAATCTACACACATACCGCTTCGATAAAGACCTCTATGGTATCGATACCAACCATGTAGCTAAAGGACTGCAATTGCTTAAAGAAAAATATCCCGATTTCTTAAACTACTACCTCGATACCGTGAGGCAATATGGCATACATGGCAACTTCTCCGATACATCCAGGGGCGGGATCGACAGCCTCCGGACAGATCTTACTTTCAAAGATTTTGTTGAGCTCGAAGACACCATTATAAAGCACTACCCCGATAATAAGAACATAGACAAAGAACTATCTGAAGGCTTTCGGTTTATGAAATATTATATACCCGGTTACACTGTCCCGCGCATATACTATTTGAATATGGGCCTCAGCGGCAACTGGTCATCATTCCCTGTCGACAACAATACTATATGTATCGGCCTTGATATGTTTCTGGGAGAACAATACCCTTTTTACCGGTCTATTGGTGTTTCCGCTTATATGCTTTCGCACTTTCGCAGGCAATACATCCCCGTTTCCCTTTTCAACACGGTTTACCAGACCATCCATCCATTCAGCCAGGAAGATAAAACACTGCTCGACCTGATGATCCAGAGGGGTAAAGAGCAATATTTCCTGCACAAGGTGCTCCCCCATCTACCCGATTCAGTAATCTTCGGTTTCAGGCAGGACCAACTTAAATGGTGCGATGAAAATGAAGGTATGGTTTACAACTTCTTTATTCATCAGAAACTCCTCTATAATAAGGAAGGCCACAACATACTTCCTTATGTTTACGATGGTCCTTTTGCCAAGGATATGGAAGCTCCCTCAGACCCTGTAAAATACACACCGGGTAATATTGGCACCTGGCTTGGCTATCGGATAGTCTGTGCCTGGATAGCCCAGCATCCCAAAACATCCCTCGACGAGCTCCTTAAGCTGCAAACCGACCCTCCCCGATTTCTTGAGGAGGCTAAATACAGGCCTAAATAACTGAGGTTTAGCAATAAAGTGCGATTTATCGCTATCATCTCACCAGTATTTTACTTTAGCGGCTCTATGGTGTCACACCCGTTGCAGTAACAGGGTTGGCGTTCACTGCGTTATACACATTCTTTCCAGTGGTCAGGTCTTCATATAACGAAACATCTCCGGTTACATAACCATAGGCAGCACAATAAAAAGTGGATCCGCTCAGCAATCCTGCATCATATAAGTCACCTGCCGGTATCACAAAACTTATTTTGGTCTGATTAGCCGGAACCGCCTTTATATATACCAGTAAATAATTGGCCGGCTGACTCCCCACCGCAGAAGTATTATTCACAAACAGTATGCAGTTCCTTGCCCGGCTATAGGCAGCAAAAGTGAGCACCATAGAGTCTCCGGGCAAACTAAGGGCTGCATAACTGCTCATGGATAATGGCGAAAAATTTGGGATGGCTGATAGCTTCAGATCCCTGTTTAAAGTATCGCCCAGAAACTGGAATTTATTGGTGAATGATGAAGCATATCCGCTCGCTGAAGTAGCAATTTCATAATCGCCTGTTGTTAGCCCGCCAAATAGATAATACCCGCTGTTATCCCCATTGATAGCTGCTGCCCCGTTCAATTGTATGTTCACACTGTTAAGGCCTGAGTATACCCTGGAGCCATACTGATCATACAAGATCACATGCCCGCTTATGGCTCCCTTGTATGCCGGGCCCGCCGGACCGGTAGCCCCTGCTGGGCCTGTATCGCCTTTCTTGCTGCAGGAACTTATTGCCAGGGCCAAAACAATGATCGCAAAATTTAAAACCTTTTTTTCCATAACATAAAATTTAGATGAACTAAGATTGGTGATTCTCGATTCAGTATACCCAAAACAGGCATACCGGATTATCTCTGATTCAGAAAAAAACTGTGCCATAAAAAAATGCAACATGGTTAATTGAAGTATGTTGCCATAAAATCACCCAATTCAGAATTTAAAATCTGGCACAAAACCAATACATTAATTGATATTTTATTTAAATCGTAAAAGAATTTTAGTGAAATTATTCTGTTCAATTTTATACTTTTGCACCCCAATAATTTTACCAGCTAAATACCAACAATTTATCAACTATTTATTTATGAGTAAGTTCTTTTTATCAATTACTGTGTTTGCACTAGCTGCAACCAGCGCCTTTGGTCAGATCAAAAAAGTGGATGACATTAAAAAATCATTGGAAACTACCAATAAAGATACCATTGCCTGGGTGTATGGTGGCGTTCTTAATGCTGGCATAAACGAAGGCTTCCTCCACAACTGGTCGGCCGGAGGTGAAATTGCATCATTGAGTGTTAATGGTGTATTTCACGGATTCCTCAACCGCCTCCACCACCGCGATATATGGAGCAACAACCTGGATCTGAATTACGGGTTGAATTATGCTTATTCTACCGGTTTCCTGCCCCATAAAACAGACGACCGTATAGATTTTACTTCAAAGTATGGTATCAAGTACGATTCTTCCAAATACATCTATTTTACCGGCCTGTTCAATTTTAAATCTCAGTTCACCAGGGGCTATGACTATACCCGTCCAAACTGGGATTCAGCTGCTGTATCCAACTTCTTTTCACCGGCTTATTTTACCACTGCAATCGGCATGGAGTATCGCCGTGGAAGCGATGTTTCTTTGTTCCTTTCTCCCATTGCCGGCAGGCTCACTGTTGCCAGCAAATTTTATACCGACCAGTCGCCTCATGGCGCATTTGGGGTAGATAGTAATAAAACAGCCTATTACCAGTTTGGCGCTTATTTTTCAGGCCGCTATCAGGCCAACCTGACCAAGAAGATTGTCTACAGAACCCGCCTCGACCTGTATTCAGATTACCTGGCTAAGGATACCAAAAACGATTCTGGCAGGGTAATAAAAAAAGACAGCCCTGCTAATATCAGTGTTCTTTTTGATAACTTCCTTGCCTGGAAAATATCCAAATACCTCAACCTGACTTTTGGGCTCACCTTGGCATACGACAACAATATTCCTTATGTAAAAGTACCTACACCCACCACCGGCCCCAATGCCAACCAGGAAGTTCCCGGCAATAACATTGGCTGGCTCCAGATCAGCCAGGTTTTCACAGTAGGGCTGGAATATAAATTCTAAGTACTATCTGAATTATATACTTAAGAAAAACAAATCTCAATTAAGCCTGCGGATTAAACCGTGGGCTTTATTTTTTGAACTATTAAGTTACTTACATTCTATTTAATACCCTATTTTTGCTCTGAGGGTTTTTAAACTATAGTTATTATTTAAGGCGGTTGCCTTTATCGGGCCTGCCCCCATCAGTAATTGGTAATGTCCCTGGTTAGAAATATAAAAAGCTCAATCAGGGCGAAATATTTTTGAAATTATCTGATATTAATACAATTACTTTTGTACTAACTATTCTGATTTAAACTTTAGACTAAATACTTTAGACTAAATACTATAGACTGTAGACTTAAAATTACATTTGTACTAATAACTCTGATTTAAACTTTAGACTAAATACTTTAGACTTTAGACTATAAAAAAAATGGCCGTATCCTACCAGATAAAACTTCCCCAGTTCGAAGGCCCCTTCGATCTGCTCCTGTTCTTCATAGAGCGGGATGAGCTTGACATTTATAATATCCCTATCGCAAAAATCACCAATGAGTTTCTCAGTTATATTCATTCTCTCGAGACATTGAATATTGAACTGGCCAGCGAGTTTATATTATTTGTATCTACCCTTATGCGCATCAAAGCCCGTATGTTGCTGCCACGCAGGGAAGTAGACGCACAGGGCAAAGAAATAGATCCCCGCCAGGAACTCGTAGATAAGATACTGGAATACAAACGCTTTAAAGAAGCCTCAGAAACCATGATGGTGATGGAAGCCGATCGCCTCATGCAGCAAAAGCGGGGCAACATCCATACCGAAATGGGAACCCTCAGCGAAACCTACTCCGAAGGCACCGAGATCCAGACTGTAACCATGTACAAGCTGCTGCAGGCCTACGAAAAAGTAATCAAGAGGTTCAATGAGCGGATGCATAAACCACAGCATGTGGTGGTAAAATACAATTACAGCCTAGAGGGCCAACGAACCTGGCTTATCGACAGTTTGCGGGAAACCAAGCGCGTACCGTTCGAAATACTGTTCGCCAGTTGTCAGAACCGCATTCACGCCATATTCACCTTTCTGGCAATGCTCGAACTGATTCAGCAGAAATACCTGGCAATCCTCATAGGCACAGGCCGCAATAATTTTATTGTAGAATGGAGCGATGAAGCCGAAGCAATACCAGTACCCGAAGTGGAAACCATATCCTCGCCGGAGTCAGAATCCACGGTAGTGTCCTAATTTGAAAGTTAATGTTTTTTAACAGAATCACGATTTAGCTTTGAGTTGTTAGTTGGGGTGGGAGATTTAATCTGCTCCCGAGATTTAGTAAAATAATAACCAATAAACGCAACCAAGGCACCACCAATAACATTAATCAATATTTTACCTATGGGACTATTCCAAAAAATCGGAAACTTCTTAGACCAGCCATCAGGCTTCTCTATTGGCTTTGTATTATTTATAGTTTTGTTTTGCTCTGTGCTGGGTGCATTACTACATTCAAACAAAAAGTCGCCAGACGAATGATTCCCTATGGGGCTATTAATGAGACTGCCGTTGTTTACAATGCTGATTGAATGCGCTGACTCTCTCTTGTCTTCAATCAGAAGACTTTCTCCGCTTGCTGTTATTTGATACTCCATAGAATTGATAGCCGAATATGGCTTAACATGCCCGTCATTACAAAGCCCATCCAATGCGGAAGCAATTCTGTTTTCATCCATTGTCCCTAATGCCTTGATTCGGTCATAAAGCCTGTCATAGCTTATTCTATGCTTTTCAAAATGATAGTAAAGCTCATGAAGGATGATTTTGAGTTCTTCATTAATGGACATGGATAAAAAATTATCTTCAAAGATAATTTTTCTGATTAGAACAGGGAATGAAATTACCTATACATTCTTGCCAACCTTTTGTTTTCAGATGCTATTTCATCTGCATAAGCTATTCTAACCATATCGTCAATGGTCATAAACCTGTCGGTGAGCTTTGCTGCCATTGCCGGAGTAACCCTGAGTGTGGTATGCTTTCTTACGAAGTTGTAGTAAACATAGTGCATAGCAATTGCATACCCGTGATTTTCTATCTTCTTTGAGAAAGCATTTGTAAGGCGGGTAAACCTTCTCATTCCCATGCGCATAGTGAGATTCTGACGTTCCGCATAGCTAGTACTAATATCATCTTCATTAGGGGCACCAAATACGCGAATCTTTTTTACACTCTTTACAGTAGCTGGACTGTATTTCCGCTCTGTATCTGTATTTCCTTCGGATGTTCCATATGTTTTGATTTCCATTGCATAATCCACATCGTAATTGAAAGCATCTTTTACTGCCGGAATATATTCTCTAAATCCGTCCGTGGTTAACTGAACCCTGTTTGCAAGTCGAGATTTGACATCGTACATAAAATCATGAGCACATTCAGGACTACGGTCGCCAACCAGCCATGATACTACCAGTTTGGTGTCTGCATCAATACCAACCCATATCCATGCATCGCCTATATGCTCTTTCCCATTCTTTTTACAATACTGAGTATTTGCCTCCTTGCACTGAACAAAAGACCATATTTCATCACACTGTATTTTAGCTGATTTGATATTTATAACTGTTTCATCGTGGAATTTCTGACAGGCTTTGCCGACCTGAACGAGAACCTTTGTAATTGAATCTATGTGGATGTTGGTAATCCTTGATGTGGAACGAAGACTATTGCCTTCAACTAGTAACCTGACAATCTTAGCCCTGTCTTCAATACTTAACCTGTTCATTCTGTTGTTTCTTATGCCTTTCCGTTAACCTAAATCCTGTCTATTATCCTTAATCCTTTCCGCCTCTCTGTATATAGTGTAATCCAAATTGCGTGCCAAATCCATTTTTTTGGTAGCGTTAATTGCTAAAGAAATGCTAAAAAAAACGCCCCGAATAACGGAGCGTTTTAAAATGAGTTTCCAGATTACCAATAAGCTATAATGCTAGTAGATGCTAAATGTAAATGATTGATTTGATGTATTTGGTAGATAAGTTGCAGGATAAATACTCCATGATGAACCTGTCGGGTTTGTTGGGATATAGATTTCGGTATTGGAATAGATGTTATAATACCCTGTATTGTAGGATACTCCGGTATTAGGTATGGCAATGCCGTCATAGGTTTGAGACGTAAGCCCGTAATTCACATAGAGTCCGGCTCCCGAATAGGTGGTACTCGTGTTTTTTATCTTCAAGAAGAAGTAATACGAACTAACATCAATATTATAGGTTGATGAGCCAGTAGTTGGAAAAGTATTGCTAAAAGTCCACGATAGCAATAGTCCAATCTGTGTTCCGGTACTTGATAAGCCTGATGTATTTGCTGTAACATTAAGACTACTGCCGGGAGTGCCTGTATAGGTTATATTGTCCCCTACAGGTATTGTTTGCGTAATACCGCTACGTAAGATATTGACAGGCGTGAACGTGTTGTTCTGAAAAATTATAGATGTATTTACCGCAGTCTGGCAATAAGCGCCAGTCCATCCGGTAGGGCAAATGCAGGAACCAGCAGAGCAGGAGCCTCCATTTTGGCAGGTAACGCCTGAGCACGGGTCTGAACTATTACTTTTAGAACACGCAGTAAATAATACTGTGCAAAAAAGACCAGCGGTAATTACGGCGGTCAGAATCATTGAAATTGTTTTTGTTTTTTTCATTGGTTGATTTTTGTTTAGTGAGCAAAAAAAATAGCGTAACTGAAATTCCTTTGCCCTCCAAGGCTTACCACAGCCTATCCTACGCAAAAGACACAGTTACGCCTTATGGGCGCACTATAATCAACTGCAATGCGTAGGATGCCTGTTAAAATGTGGTAATTCTGGAAGGCAATTACTTATTGTTATGGTACTATATTTTGATTTCTACATAGGCGGATGTTTAGTTCGGCGGTAAAATTAAAAAGTTATCTTTGAAATAAACTTTATTTTTTGAAACTATGTTGAATAATAATGAATATAACGAAGACCTACAGATTGAAAGCAGCCATAATAAAGGCGTGCGGCTTGAAAATATGTTCTGCGAATACATGAAGAAGGAATTAAAATGGGGCAGAGCCAGAACCAGAGCGCAGATGAAGTCAAGCACCAATAATCGCGGAAGCAATGTTGATATAATTGCAGACAGAGCTGATAGCCGGGGTAAGGCATTGCTAATGTTGAGCACAATTTATATTATGGCAGGTACTGCACTTTATTTTTATGGATTCTTTTCAAATACAAAGTTGATGTATTGGTTTGCGGGAGTTGTTTATGTTGTGAGTTTTGCATCGATTTATTTAGGCTTGAAATATAGTAGCGAAAACGCTTGGGTGGAATGCAAGAATCAGAAAACGAATGTAACCTTTGCTCAAATGCAGAAGACCATAGACGAATATAAGGCATACAAGCGCACTAAAAGCAGGGAATATAAATTCGTAGCGCATTTCTTTGTATCAGGGAGTGGGTTTGCGGAAACGGCATTAAAATTGGCAAAAGACGAAAATGTACTTTGTTATATTCTTAAAAATGGTAACTTTGAGCGAGTTTCATACTTTAATATTTACTAAAACCATTTATATGAATAATACTAACGATAACACAGCTACACCTGTTTGCTATAAACCTACTTTTGATATAGCAAGTTTTGTTGGGGGATTGGGGATTGGGGTTATAGCTCTGTGGATTTTCGCGTTTGCCAGTAGAAACAGATATAAATCAAGCTTAGATTAATGGGTTGCATGTTTGTAGCTTCCGATGTCATATCTTAACACTATGATTGCTTGCCTTTCTTTTTGTCAACTGGTGCAAGGCGTACTGTTTCGACCTTTTCTTCTTTCTCTTCAATAATTCCAGTTGATAAGTCCACCAGATACTTTGCCAGTTGATTTATATCTTTGGGACGGTATGGTTTCGCTTTCTTTGCCATAACTCCAAAGTTAGTAAAGTGGTCTGTAATTACTGTTAAAAAACTTTAACTTTCAAATTAGGACACTACCGAATCCACCGATACAGAAAATCTGGCACGATAATTGTACTATGCTACTTGTCGCCAGGCGCGGCATAAATCTCCCCCGAGGGCTGTCGGACAGCATGATGGGGATTTTTTATTCCCGGTATTTTGCATATAGAATGTAACTTAATTTCAACATTTCCATTTTCTCACTAAATATTCTTTAGCTAAATTCATATTGATTCTGAAACAGGTACATTTGTGCAAATCATAGCAGACAAAGTACTTCAGCATACTTCAGCTTATACTTTCATCTCGCATCAGGTACTTTGATAAAGATAATAGGAAAGCAATAGCTTTGCACCGGTTTTAAAGGACAAATGGTGATAAACATTCTGCTCATAGACGATGAAGAAAAGCTGAGGTCCCTGCTTAAGCGGATTATATCGCTGGAAGGGTATAAAGTAGCCGATGTGGCTACATTAGCCAACGCCCGTCATACACTGGAAACGCAATCTGTGGATATTGTGCTATGCGATGTGAAACTGACAGATGGTAACGGCGTTGATTTCACCAGAGAAGTCAAGGAGAAATACCCTTCCGTTGAGGTGATATTGTTAACTGCCTATGGCAACTTGCCCGATGGTATACAGGCCATAAAAAACGGCGCTTTCGACTACCTGGTAAAGGGAAACGATAACGATAAAATCATACCCCTGCTGAGCCGCGTTTCTGAAAAAGTGGCCCTGCAGAAAAGGGTAGTGAAACTGGAGCAACAATTGGGCAGCCAGTTTGGTTTTGAAAAAATTATAGGCAACAGCCCGGAGATACAGAGCGCCATACAGCTTGCCCGAAAGGTAGCCCCCACCGAAGCCGCTGTGCTGCTGACTGGTGAAACCGGAACCGGTAAAGAGGTTTTTGCACAGGCTATTCATTATAACAGCCCGCATCTGAATCAGAATTTTGTAGCGCTCAACTGCAGCGCTTTCAGTAAAGAACTACTGGAAAGTGAATTGTTCGGGCATAAAGCCGGGGCATTTACAGGGGCGAATAAAGACAAAAAGGGCCTTGTGGAAGAGGCTAACGGCGGTACACTGTTCCTCGATGAGATTGGCGAAATGCCGCTGGAACTGCAGCCTAAATTATTGCGGCTGCTCGAAAACGGCACCTATCTTCGGGTTGGCGATACCAGGGAGCATAAGGCTACACTTAGGATTATAGCGGCATCTAACAGAAACCTGCAGAAGGAGATAGCCGAAGGGCATTTCAGAAGCGATCTGTATTACCGTATTGCAGTATTCAGTATTGAGCTCCCTTCGCTCAGGGAAAGGGTAAAGGACATACCATTACTTGCGCAGCATTTCATGAATCTATATGCCGGCAAAACCAATAAAAGCATTCATGCAATTTCAAAGGAAGCGATGGAACTGCTGAAACAGAATGAATGGAAAGGCAATGTAAGGGAATTGAAAAATGTAATGGAACGAGCAGTTATCCTTGAAGAAAGTGAAACATTGCAGCCCGGAAGCCTGCCTTTCGAGATCAGACAGGGCAAAGCCTGCAATAATGGCTCATTATACCACCTGGCTACTGTGGAAGAATTTCATATCCGGAAGATGCTGCAGCATACCCACGGCAACAAAGCCGAAGCCGCCCGCCTCATGGATATTGGCCTGGCCACTCTTTACCGGAAGATAGAGGAGTACGGCATTAAGTAAATCCTCTCATTTTGATACTACCCTTCTCAATTTGATGCAGATTTATTGTTTTCAGTAATAGTGAAATTCCGCTTATACCCTTTGCCAGCAAAGGATTAACAATATAATTGCGACGTTTACATCACTTTGGTATGATTTTAGCGGCTGTATTGATCAAACAGATAAATTATGATCAACCAGATCGAAATACCGATATATCTTGAACAAGCTTTACCCGAAATCTCTGATGAATTACCTGAAGGCAAGAAAAGCAATGCCTCTGAAACAATGAATGCGCTGATTGAATTTATGTGTAAAAATATAAAGGCACATAATTTCGGTGTTGTAAAACGCTGTTTGAGACTTGTAGACAAATTATACACTAAGGGAAACCGGGCAGTAAGAAATGCCATAGAAAATGTTTTTGTGTTCTCCTTTACCAGGCTGTTCCTCATTTATCCTGATGAGAAACAGCAGCTGATGGCTATTATACCCATGACGCTGTATACACTTTATATAGAACAGGTTTGCCACAGAGGATGCTGATCACACAGCCATCTGTAAAACTTTGGTAATTGATTAACATCCCCAGCCATACTCTGGCACAATAATGGTAATGTATTTGGTAAGTATTGGCAGCCTTTAAAAAGCGGAAGAATATTCAGCCAGAACTAAATTAAAACAGCAACAAATAAAATGGAAGCCCGACAATACAGTTTGAATTCGATTAATAACAGGTATTTACTCCCAGGAACAATACCTGGCAATATTATCCCTTTAAAAAGTAACAATCTTCCGGAAATACAGCCTGAATTTACAGTGGAGGTAGCCAATATCAGTCACATATTTTGGGCAAAGGAAATCTGCGACGAGATGCTGGCCTCAGCCATAGCCCGCGGCACAGGTATCTCTAAGCGCACACCTCAATCTATTCAGTTAAAAATGATACAGGGCGAAGCTGTTATAGCTTTTGCACCAAATGGCAAATGGGCCGGTTTTTCTTATATCTCAAGCTGGGAAGACGGGAAATTTGTTTCCAATTCCGGCCTGATAGTTGCTCCCGAATTCAGGAAATCAGGAGTTGGTAAGAAGATCAAGCATAAAATATTTGAATTGAGCCGCCAGAAATACCCGGCAGCAAAAATATTCAGTCTTACCACCGGCCTCGCAGTTATGAAAATGAACCATGAGCTGGGATTTGAGCCCGTAACCTATTCTGAGATTACTTCAGATGATGCCTTCTGGGAGGGTTGCAAATCATGTGTCAATTGCCCGGTGCTTATGAGCAAAGGAAGGAAAAACTGCTTATGTACAGCCTTACTATATGAACCTGAAGGAAAGGCATAAACCAGATCATCCGCTCTCATTCTGATAAAAAACCTTCTCATTTTGAGAAGGTTTTTAGTTTGGGGCAGGCGCCGGATATATTCAGAGAAAAGGTATCAATCAAGACAGACGGCACTTCCCGCCATTGCATGCTATATGGTTGTGGTTCAGGCACATATTTTGCCCCATTCTGGATAAAAACAACCATAGGCAAATAAGCGGTTGAAACACGATACGCTTAATATAAATAATTTACAATATAAATTAATGACCATAAACAATAAGCGAATTGACCATCATCATATTGAAGAATTAATTTATCAGCTCTCTTTGAAAAATAATAATAAAATAAAATTTATCAGAGCTGAAGGAAAAGGAAAAGGAATGAAGAAAATAGCTGGTATACTGTTAGTTTGGTTGATAACCCTATCGCTGATATACGTTGTTTATTTAAAAACGAAAATATTAATTAACCTGATAAAATAAAATTTATGTTAGTAACAACAACTTTAATAGTCGGAACACTGGTTGGTTTCTGGCTGCTATATAAGTCAATCGATTGGTTTGAAAAGATATGAAAACCCTGCAATAAGGGATATATGTTTAAAACGAAATTTCCCTACCGTATTCAGGTGTTATCAATCGGGTACAAGTGTAGGTAAAAAATAAAATGAAAATTATGAAAAACAAGACAAAAATAATAAGTACTGTGCTGCTGATAATATCGCTCAGTACTTATGCAAAAAGCCAAAGTGGCATCTATAAAAGCGCATCAGACTTTAAGAATGATAAACTTACGAATCAAAATACATGTAGTGGCAGAAAAAAAATACATACACACGATTTTTTCTGGAGCATGCCTACTGTAAAAGTAGAAGAAAACGGCAAAAAATATACCTACCTGAAAAGTGAGTTGTATGGCTATAAAAATTGTAAAAATGAGGTATACCGGTTTTATAATAATACGGAATACCAGATAGCCGAGGCCGGAAATATTTATGTATACGTGCAGCAGAAGAACATCACACAGAGTAAGGGCTTTATAGTAGTAAACGCATATTATTTCAGCACTACTCCGGACGGGGAAATTATGCCACTGACAGCAGACAATCTGAAAAAAGCATTCCGGACGAACGATAAATTCCTCGGCTTAATAGAGCAGCATATCAATGCTGAAAATGTTCCCGAATATGATCAGGTGCACACTACTTTTAAGATTAATTATTTGTATTCAAAATCAATCAATAAACAATAAATCAACAAACATGGCAGCATTATTCATTGTAGCCTTACTGACATTTGTCTATATGGTCTATGTATTAGTTAAACCGGAAAAATTTTAGTCATTATAAAATAAAATCTACATGAATTCTCAGATCTTAGGTGTTGTCGTGATGTTTGTGGCAACATTGTTACTTGCAGTACCCCTGGGAAGGTATATTGCAAAAGTGTATGGAGGGCAGCGGGTATGGACCGATGTTATTTTCAATCCCATTGAACGAATATTTTTTAAAGCATCGCGGATAGATCCGGGTATAGAAATGGGCTGGAAGCAAAGCCTGGTGGCCCTGCTTACCATCAACCTTATATGGTTTCTATGGGCAGTTTTCTGCCTGCTCAACCAGAGCTGGTTACCGATGAACCCGGATCATAATCCCAATATGACGCCTGACCTGGCAATAAATACCGCCATTTCGTTTCTTGTGAATTGCAACCTGCAACAATACAGCGGAGAAACAGGAGTTTCCTATTTTTCACAGGTATTCGGACTGATGTTTCTGCAATTTGCATCAGCCGGAACCGGCATGGCAGCAGCAGCAGTGGTATTTAATGCGCTTAAGGACAGAACAACCGATAAGCTGGGTAACTTCTATAATTATTTTTTAAGAAGCTGCACACGTATCCTCTTACCTGTATGCATCCTTATAGCTGCTATCCATTTGTTTGAAGGAACTCCGATGACCTTTAAAGGCATTGATACCGTGACCTCAGTACAGGGCGATACCATGCATGTGAGCCGCGGACCGGTAGCCGCATTTGTGGCCATTAAGCACCTGGGCACAAACGGCGGGGGCTTTTTCGGGGCCAACTCAGCCCATCCATTTGAAAACCCAACCTACCTGTCGAACATTGTGCAGATGGTGGCACAGATTCTGATACCGTTTGCCATGGTCTTTGCCTTCGGTTTTTATTGCAACAAGAAAAGACTGGCATGGGTATTCTGGGGTGTTATGACACTGGGATTCCTGATACTTGTGGTACCTGCCATCATAACAGAAGTGCATGGCAACCCATATATAGCCCACATGGGCGTATCGCAGCCCGGCGGGAATATGGAAGGGAAGGAGGTGCGCTTCGGGGCTGTTGCCTCTGCATTCTGGAGCATAGCCACCACAGTAATTTCCACAGGTTCGGTAAATGCAATGCACGATAGTTTTATGCCGGTATCGGGTATGAATATGCTGCTGGGAATGATGATCAATTCATTTTATGGCGGCGTGGGTGTAGGGTTTCTCAACTTTTTCATTTATGTGATACTTGCTGTGTTCATAGGTGGCCTGATGGTAGGCCGTACTCCGGAGTTCGAAGGCAAAAAGATCGAGGCAAGGGAAATGAAAATAGCTATGATTATAGCATTGTTTCATCCGTTTCTGATCCTGAGTTTTACAGCATTAGCCTGCTACTTTACAGCGCATGATACTAATATGGGCTGGTGGTTTGCGGATGCAGCCGGCAAGCATAATGCCGGCGGATGGCTCAACAATCCGTCTTACCACGGATTCAGCGAGATGCTCTATCAGTATACCTCATCATCTGCCAATAACGGCAGCGGGTTTGAAGGCCTTGCGGATAACAATCCGTTCTGGAATATCAGCACCGGAATTGTGCTTTTGTTTTCCCGCTTCCTGCCTATTATAGGTCCGGTGGCAATAGCCGGGTTGATGGCAGGCAAGAAATTCATACCTGCCAGCGGGGGTACACTGAAAACAGATACCGGCACATTTGGTTTACTGGTGTTTGCGGTAAAAGTGATTATAGCTGCATTGGCATTTTTCCCTGCACTGGCGCTGGGGCCTATTGCTGAATGGATGAAAATGCATTAAGTAGTGTGAAGTATTCAGTCTGAAGTCTAAAGTTTAAGCATGAAAAAAATTTAAAAATATTTGAAATGAAAAGGAACCGTAAAGAAGGACTGTTTAAGGGGGAGCTGGTAGCTGATGCTATAAAGCAGTCTTTTGTAAAATTAAATCCGAAATACCAGTTTCGCAGCCCGGTAATGTTTACTGTAGAGATAGGCACATTCGTAATGATGTTTGTCTGCGCATGGATTCTGGCTGGCGAGAAGAGCCAGGGCTCATTCACCTACAATTTCATCATCTTCCTGATACTCCTGGCTACCTTGCTGTTTGCCAATTTCGCGGAAGCACTGGCTGAAGCAAGGGGTAAGGCACAGGCAGCATCGTTAAGGAAAACAAGGGAAGATACTCCTGCTAAAAAAGTAGAACTGGTAGGCAATATGTACCTTAATGAAGTACACATCGTATCCTCATCAGAACTGGTGAAAGGAGATGTTTTCATTTGCGAAGCAGGCGATATAGTACCTACCGATGGAGAGATTATTGAAGGCATTGCAACTATTGATGAATCGGCAATAACCGGCGAGTCGGCACCAGTGGTGCGTGAGTCTGGAGGCGATAAATCTTCAGTAACCGGTGGCACTAAAGTGCTCTCTGATAAGATAAAGGTGAAGGTGACAACCTCACCCGGAGAAAGCTTCCTGGACAAGATGATTGCATTGGTAGAAGGTGCATCAAGACAGAAAACACCAAATGAAATAGCTTTGACCATACTGCTTGCAGGGTTTACGCTGGTGTTCATTATAGTTTGTATTACGTTGCAGCCATTCGCATCATATGCCAAAACACCCATCCCGATATCGGCCTACATTTCATTATTCGTATGCCTTATACCAACCACAATTGGTGGCCTTTTATCGGCAATAGGTATTTCGGGTATGGACAGGGCGCTGCGGGCAAATGTAATTGCCAAATCTGGTAAAGCTGTTGAAACAGCGGGCGACCTTGATGTGCTGCTGCTTGATAAAACTGGTACTATCACTATTGGCAACCGTAAGGCTACCAACTTTTACCCAGCCAAAGGTGTTGATAAGGATCGTCTTATTAAATGCGCTGTATTAAGCTCTATGGCAGATGAGACCCCGGAAGGCAAATCAATTATTGAACTGGGTGGAATCAACCCGCAGAGCTTGCAGGTGGATAATCCGACCTTTATCAAGTTTACTGCTGAGACACGCAGCAGCGGTATTGATTTCGGGAATACGCAGATCCGCAAGGGCGCATTTGACGCCATGAAGAACAAGGTAGAAAAAGCAGGTAATTTATTCCCTGCAGGCACTATTGAGGATGTGAAGAAAATTTCTTCTAATGGTGGCACGCCACTGGTAGTCGTTGAGAATAATGTAGTGCTTGGTGTGATAGAATTGCAGGATATTATCAAGACAGGAATATTTGAGCGTTTTGAGCGCCTGAGGAAAATGGGAGTAAAGACAGTGATGGTGACAGGTGATAACCCGCTGACTGCAAAATATATAGCCGAAAAAGCTGGTGTGGATGACTATATAGCGGAAGCAAAGCCGGAAGATAAAATGGCCTACATCCGCAAGGAGCAGGCTACCGGTAAGCTGGTGGCTATGATGGGTGATGGCACCAATGATGCACCGGCGCTGGCCCAGGCTGATGTAGGCGTGGCTATGAACAGCGGTACGGCGGCAGCCAAAGAGGCAGGCAACATGGTGGACCTCGACAACGATCCTACCAAGCTGATAGAGATAGTGGAAATTGGTAAACAGTTGCTCATGACCCGTGGCACGCTTACAACCTTCTCAATAGCCAATGATGTTGCCAAGTATTTTGCAATTGTACCGGCATTGTTTATTACCTCAATACCAGCCTTGCAGAAGATAAATATCATGAACCTGCACAGCCCTTCGAGCGCTATATTATCGGCTATTATTTTCAACGCTATTATAATACCGATGCTGATACCGCTGGCGCTGAAAGGAGTGGCTTATAAGCCTATAGGTGCCAGTGCATTGCTGAGAAGAAACCTGCTGGTGTATGGGCTGGGAGGTATATTGGTGCCATTCATAGGCATAAAACTGATAGATATGGTTGTGGCTTTAATGATGTAAAAATATATGATAAAGAAAAAGGAAATAAAATGAAAAAGGAAATAATTCCATCGATCTTATTGACCATCATCTGCATCCTGTTTTTTTCAGGTGTCTATCCGGTGGTGATGTGGGGAATAGCCCAACTGGCGCCCAACAAAGGGGAAGGCTTTATAGTTAAGGATAGCAAGGGCAAATACTACTATGAGAATATTGGCCAGAAGTTCTCTGACGACAGATATTTCTGGTCAAGGCCATCAGCAGTTGGTTATAATGCTGCCGGATCGGGTGGCAGTAACAAGGGGCCGGACAACCCTGACTACCTGGCACAGGTGCAGGCTGCTATTGATACCTTTATGCTGCATAATCCGGGAATAAATAAAGCGGATATTCCTTCCGACATGGTTACAGCAAGCGGCAGCGGGCTTGACCCGCACATAAGCCTAGAAGGCGCAGAGATACAGGTAGCCAGAGTGGCTAAAGTGCGTGGCCTGGATAAAAGCAAAGTAGAGGCTCTTGTAAAGGCGCACATTGATGGACCGATGTGGGGAATGGGGCCAGACCGCGTAAACGTTTTAAAACTGAACCTGGACCTCAATAACCTGAAATAAATGACTAAAGAGACAATTATCCGGTCTGTAGTTTTTTTTGTACTGGCGGGGTTGTGCGAGATAGGAGGAGGTTACCTGGTATGGATTGCCCTTAAAAATAAGCAACCCTTATGGGTAGGCATTTTTGGCGGAATACTGTTGGCTGTATATGGCGCTGTTGCCACATTCCAGCCTTCCAGCTTTGGCCGTACTTATGCTGCATACGGAGGGATATTTGTAATAATGGCAATACTATGGGGATGGAAAATAGATAAAATAAAACCAGACTTTTATGACATTCTGGGAGCTGCAATAATATTAATCGGGACTATAGTCATTTTTTATGCACCACGTAAATTAATTTAAGTATAAGGCAAAAAGAGTATCATGGATGATTGAGAAAAACAGTTGATAAGAGTCAGCAATAAGGATGCCGACAATCATAGAACACAATTCGCGCCACCGGTAATTTTGAGAACAAATACTTCAGAACCATTTTTTAAGTAAAAGCAAATTTTAAAACACACTAAAAATAACAGACAATGAAAAAAACAACAATAGCATTTGCGGCAATAGCGGCCCTTATGCTTACACAACAAGCTAAAGCACAAAACAACCAGAGTGCAACGACGCAGGCAACTGCAACAGTGCCTGAAGCAGAAAAAGTAACCTGGGACGGTTACGACCTGTCGTGGGTGAATGGTAACGACCGCAGGGATTCAACAATATTCCATATCCCGTTTTTTACGCCCAGCATCCTGATTGATTGCAATACAGCCCATTCTTTCAACAATCCAATAGACCATACGAGCGTAGGCTCAACGGCCCTTTCGCGCGTGGATGAAATGGTGATTTCAGCCGTAAATTTCGGAGGTGATTTCAGCTATGGCAACGCCCGGGGCAGGATAATGACCCAATTCGGAGAGCGCGCAATTGTTGTTCCCCGTAATGATGTTAGCCCTTACCGTGGCCAGTATGATATGGCTGATGCTTATCGGTATCTGGATGAAGCCTATGTAGGATACCATTTTCCGAATATTTTTTATGGAGGTATGAATATTGATGCGGGTTTGTTCATGTCGTATATAGGTCTTAATTCCTACTACCAGCAGGAAAACTGGGAATACCAGGCATCCTATACTTCCGATAACACACCCTGGTTTTTTAACGGAATCAGGATTCAGATGTGGCTGAGCAAAACATTGAAAGTAGAACCATGGATCATTAATGGCTGGCAGAGCTATGGTATGTTCAATGCTTTACCGGGCCTGGGATGCAACATTACTTACATCCCTAAAGAGAATATAAAGATGCTTACCAATGATTATTGGGGCACAGATGTTGCCGGTCTCCTGGGCAGGCACAGATTTCACTCAGATAACAGCTTCCTGATGCGATACTACCAGGGTTCAAAAGTAAGCGGTATCAACAGGGCGGCATTTTCAATTACTGCTGATGTTGGCTTTGAGAAAGGTGACGGGGTAAACGGATTTAACAACAGCGATCCGGTAAACAATCCGGCACAGTATTTTGTAAGCTGCATGGCTTACAACCACATCTGGTTTGCCAAAAACAAAGTAGGCTGGTACATTGGAGGCGGATGGATGACCAATCCGGGCAGATACCTTGTGCTGGAACCAACCGGGCAGGCAAGTAACTTTCCTAATCCTTACAACCCTACCCAGGGCGCATCTCAGGGCACCAATACAAGTGCTTCTGGCTCCTATCCCTTCCAGGAAAACCCGGGCATGCCATTTACTGGCTGGGATTGCTCTACCGGCTTCCGGTGGATGCCAAACCAGAGTGTAGAATTCAAACTGGAGTGGGTGCACCGGGAAGCAAGTGTCGGTTACTTTGCAGGTCCAGGAGGAGTTACTTCTCCATCAGGTTACACCAACACCCCAATACCGACAGGCTGGTCTCCCGACCTTGAAAAATCTGAGAGCAAGCTTATTGCCGCATTCCTGTTCAGGCTGTAATTTTAAGGATAGTGAGCTATAAGCAAAAGTGTACTTAATAATCATCAATATAGTGTGTTTTAAAATGAAGAGTGGCGCGGTCAGATCTGGCCCGCCACTTTTTCCTGCCATATGGAATTTTACTCAACCGATAGTTTTTTGGCGTACTTTACAGGTGCTAAAATAAATAACAGTTGCTTATGAAAGAGCTCGACATAAAGAAGATAACTTATGCAGGCGTTCTGATAGCACTCGGAATTGTATTCGGCGACCTGGGCACATCTCCTTTATATACTTTTAAAGCAATCATCGGCCACCAGGTTATTACCGAAACCCTTATCCTGGGCAGTGTTTCAGCTATATTCTGGACACTTACTTTTCAGACTACCATAAAATACGTTCTTATTACCATGCGGGCCGACAATAAAGGAGAAGGAGGTATCTTTTCTTTATTTGCCCTGATCAGGCGGCATGCCAAATGGCTGTTGTGGCCTGCTATCATCGGCGGCAGTTTTATGATAGCCGACAGCCTTATTACACCGCCCATATCCGTAACATCGGCCATAGAGGGGCTTAAAGAAATTTATCCCGGCCTCCCTATATTACCAATAACTATCGGCATCCTTGCGGCATTGTTCCTCTTTCAGCAAACCGGCACTGGCAGTATCGGTAAATTTTTCGGGCCGGCTATGGTCCTTTGGTTCGGTATGATTGCTGTGCTGGGTTTCAATAACCTGGTCAGAGATCCCTCTGTCCTTAAGGCATTGAATCCTGTTTATGCATTCCGCATGGTTCTTTATTATCCTGAAGGGTTCTGGGTACTTGGCGGAGTGTTTCTTTGCACGACCGGCGCCGAGGCATTATACGCCGACATGGGGCATGTGGGGCGCAGAAATATTCAGATAGCGTGGATATTCATTAAAGTGGCTTTATTACTGTGTTATTTTGGTGAGGCTGCATTGCTTGAGTCCTATATCGGGCATACGCTGAAAGATGTAGATGCATTTTATGGCCTGGTTCCGCGTTGGTTCCTGATGCCTGCAATTGCTATTTCCACTCTGGCAACTATTATAGCAAGTCAGGCGCTGATAAGTGGCACATACACATTATTCAATGAAGCGGTAAGGTTGCAGATATGGCCCAGGTTGCGAGCAAAATACCCTTCAGAATTGCGCGGCCAGGTTTATATGCCTTCTATCAACTGGCTGATGATGGCAGGATGTATCGGCATGGTGCTTTACTTCCGCGAATCAAGCAATATGGAGGCCGCATTTGGGTTATCAGTAACCCTCACAATGCTGATGACTACGGTATTACTGAGTTATTACCTGTATTCCAGAAAAGTAATGCCAAAGGTTTTCATTTTTGCTCTGCTTATTATTTACCTGTGGATTGAGCTTACCTTTCTCACCGCCAATCTTAAGAAATTTGCTCATGGCGGCTGGCTCACCATGCTCATTGGCGTTTTGCTGGTTACTACCATGTATATGTGGTACACGGGCAGAAGGATTAAAAATAAGTTTAAAAAATACCTGAGAGTTGATAAATACCTCCCGTCGTTTAAGCAACTGAGCAACGACAGTACGATCCCACAGTTTGCCACCCATGTTGTTTATCTGACTATCGCCGAAAAACCCGGTATAATTGAGAGCAGGATCATTGAGTCCATTTTTTGCGGGCAGCCCAAGCGGGCGGATCTATACTGGCTGTTGCATGTAGAGGTTGATGATGCGCCGTATACAATGAGTTATTCCGTTAAAATTTTGTCACCGGATGACTTAATATATGTCAGGTTCAAACTGGGCTTCCGTGTTGTGCCCAGGGTTAATTTATTATTCAGAAAAGTGGTAAGAGATCTGGTGGCAAATAAGGAGGTGGCGATTGATAAAAACCATTGCCTGGTGGATCAGGGCGGCGAATATGGTGACTTCCGGTTTATTGTTCTGAAAAGCTTCCTGTCATTTGAGAACGATCTCCCCTTCTGGACAAATTTCAGGATGAAACTGTATTTCATACTCGATAAGCTAAGTCTCCCTGACGCTGAAGCATTCGGGCTAGACTATAATAATGTAGTAATTGAACGTGTACCCCTCATAGTTCAGGAGGCTGAGGATATTAAACTTAAAAGAGAAACGGACTTAAATGGATGACGATAAAGAAAAGAAGGTACAACAATTTCTTGATCTGAACCGGCAAAGTACCCGGGGCAGACTGAAGATATACATAGGTATGAGCGCTGGTGTGGGAAAGACCTACCGCATGCTGCAGGAAGCCCACAGCCTGCTCAATAACAATGTAAATATTAAAGTGGGTTATGTGGAAACCCATGGCAGAAAAGAAACACAGGCGCTGATTGAGGGATTGCCCATCATACCAAGGCGTGAGGTATTTTATAAAGGCAAGAAGCTGGATGAACTGGATGTTCAGGCTATACTTATCCTGCATCCCGAAATAGTTATTGTGGATGAACTAGCACATTCCAATATACCGGGGAGTAAGAATGAGAAAAGATGGCAGGATGTAATGGACCTGCTGGATGCAGGTATAGACGTGATTACAGCGGTAAACATTCAGCATATAGAGAGCATAAACAATGAAGTAAAAGAGATAACCGGAGTGGAAGTGAAGGAGCGGGTGCCCGATAAAATGCTCCAGATTGCTGATGAGGTAGTAAATATTGACCTGACCGCAGATGAGCTGATTACCCGGCTGAAGGAAGGTAAAATATATGACCACTCCAAGGTGCAGCAGGCTTTACAGAATTTCTTTCAGCCAGACAGGATATTGCAATTACGGGAGCTTGCCCTGAAGGAAGTAGCCGGCCAGGTGGAACGGAAAGTGGACTACCAGATCACAGCCAAACAAACACCCTACCGGCACGAGCGGTTTATGGCATGTATTTCGTCTAATCACGAAATTGCGCAGCGCATCATTCGTAAAACAGCAAGGCTTGCTTCTTATTACAACAGCCAGTGGTTTGTGTTATATGTGCAGACATCTCAGGAAGCAAGTGATAAAATTAACCTGGCAGATCAACGGCACCTGATTAATAATTTCAAGAACGCCACAGAGCTTGGGGCAGAGGTAATCCGCAGGCAATCCGACAATGTGGCACATACTATAATGGAAACAGCAGAAGAAAAAAATGTGACAACTATTTGTATCGGCAAACCGCATCTAAACCTGTTTCAGATTATCCTGAGAACAGGTGTTTTCAATCAATTGCTTAAGACACTATCCAAAAACAATGTGGACATTATAATTTTATCCTGATGGCGTTAACAGTAAGGAAAAAAATATGGCTGGGGACTACTTTTTTGTTTCTTCTTTTGTTACTGACCGGAGGAGCGGGAATTTATTACACTGCTACCCTCAAAAGTGAGTCGAAAGAAGTATTGAAGGATAACTATGAAAGTCTGATGTATTGTTACGAAATGCAGCAGCAGCTCGACAGTCTTGATGTCAATGCCGGTCAATCATTAATTCAATTTGAATCAGCACTGAAGCAGCAGGAAAATAATATTACTGAGCCGGGCGAAGATGTAGCGACTCATACTTTACGGCGCTTGTTCGAAAACCTGAAAGCGGGTGACTCAACAAAACAGAATATTAAAGAGATACAAAGTGATATTCAAAGAGTACTGTACCTCAACATGAACGCCATACACATAAAAAATGCAAAAGCAGAAGCAACAGCTGAAAGAGCATTAACTATTATAATCTGCCTGGCAACGATTGTATTCCTGATATCCTTTACTTTTTCTGTCAATTTCCCATCCATAGTGGCCAACCCTATTAACCAGCTTTCTGAAGCTATTAAAGAGATTACCAACAAGAATTACCGGCACCGGATATTTATGGATAATAAGGATGAGTTTGGCAGCCTTGCCGATGCATTTAATAATATGGCGCAAAGGCTGGAATATTTTGAAAGCAGCAACCTCAATAAGCTGATGTTTGAGAAGAGCAGGGCTGAAGCGGTTATCAACAGCCTTAAGGATGCAAGTATAGGCATAGACCTTAACAACCATATTCTGTTTGCCAACTTCCAGGCATTGCAGTTGCTGGGTCTTAAAGCCGAAGAGATAGTAGGTAAGCCGGTAGCAGATTTATGTAAACGGAATGACCTTTTTAATTTTCTTATCAACAATGAAACCACTGCTCCGTTTAAAATTGTTGTAGAAAACAGGGAAAATTATTTTATAAAAGAAGTTGTAGAAGTGGCTCAGGGAGAGGGTAACAGCAAAGTAATAGTGCTGCGGAATATTACCTCCTTCAAAGAGCTTGATGTAGCTAAAACCAATTTTATAGCCACTATATCTCATGAGCTTAAAACCCCGCTGGCGGCATCTGATTTCAGCCTGAAATTACTGGAAGATGAACGCGTAGGTAAGCTTTCGGAAGAACAGAAAGAGCTAATAAGGAATCTTAAGCAGGATAACCAGAGGGTATTGAAAATTCTTAGTGAGCTCCTGAATATGTCGCAGGTGGAAGCCGGACGAATTCAACTGGATGTGCAATCAGTAAATCCTTATTTAATAGTTGACAATGCAATAGCAACGGTATCGTCGAGCGTTAAGGATAAGAATGTTGAAATTATGCGAACACTGGAAAATAATCTGCCATTAATCATGGCTGATGCGGAAAAAAGCACCTGGGTTCTGAATAATTTTCTGACTAATGCCATTAAATATTCTCCTGAAGGTGGTAAAATAAACCTCTCCGTAAAATCAGGAAATGGCAACCTGATTTTTTCGGTTGAAGATAACGGGCCCGGTATAGCCCGTGAGTATCTGTCCCGCTTATTCGACCGGTATTTCCAGGTACCGGGTTCTAAAGCAAAAGGTACCGGCCTTGGGCTTTCGATATCTAAAGATTTTATTGAAGCTCAGAAAGGGAAAATATGGGTGGAAAGTGAAGTAGGAAAAGGTTCTGGTTTCAGGTTCTCACTACCTGTCGAAAACGCTTAAACCCTACTTTCCGGTTAGTAAATTCCATAAAAGCCAGAGCTATTCAGAGTTTTTTGCGGATATATCCAAAAACTAAATGCCCTATTAAAGCCGCTATAATGGCAATCAGAAAATTGGAAGCGGTGAAAATATTATGTATTGCCCACATCAGGCCATTATTCGTTCCTTGCCCGGTTCCAGAAAATTCGCCCATCAGCAGATTGGCATAGAAAAGGAAAATTATAAACCCCACTTCTATTATAATCCGGTATATGGTGGTTTTTCTACTAGAGGGTTGTTTACTATTATTCCCGGTATTCTCCATCTATCAAAGATATAAAATGCAGGCGATTTTCAGTTACTACCCGAACCTGGTTTTAGTATAGTTAATTAAGCTTTAATAAAAACAGGCAGGTGCAATGCACAGTGTATTTTTCAGGTAGGAAAAATTATATATCCTCTGCGGGAATCTGGTTTAAATCTCCCATAAATCCGATGAAGGTAAATTGCCGGGACTTGTGCATCTTTGCCCTGTAGAAATACAGCCATGGCAGTTTCTTAATTATAGAGGCGCAAAAGAAAGCTGTTTGAATTTATTATCATTACATTTGTACAGGAAACTATAGATTATGCAATTTTTGGATTTTGAGAAACCATTGGAAGACCTTCAATCGCAGATTAATAAGTTGAAGGAAATGTCGGCAAAGAATAAAGTAGATGTAACCAACAGTATTCGCGAATTGGAATCAGCAATAGAAAAAACACGGACACAGATTTATGAAAACCTCACACCCTGGCAAAGGGTACAGTTGAGCCGCCATCCTGAACGTCCCTATACCTTATTTTATATCGAAAAAATCTTTACCAATTTTATTGAGCTCTTCGGCGACCGGCAGGTAAAGGACGATAAAGCAATGGTAGGTGGTATGGCAGAACTGGATGGCCAGCCTGTTATGGTTTTGGGCCAGCAAAAAGGTGTGAATACCAAGATGAGGCAAATGCGCAATTTTGGTATGGCAAATCCAGAAGGCTACCGGAAAGCCTTAAGGCTGATGAAGATGGCCGAAAAGTTCAACCGGCCCGTAATTACTTTTATTGATACTCCCGGCGCATTTCCAGGTCTGGAAGCTGAGGAGCGCGGACAGGCCGAGGCTATTGCCCGGAACCTGTTTGAAATGATCAACCTCAAAGTGCCGGTTATTTGCGTCATCATTGGCGAGGGCGCTTCGGGTGGCGCATTAGGCATCGGCATTGGCGACAGGGTCGCTATGCTGGAGAATACCTGGTATTCTGTAATCTCCCCCGAATCCTGTTCCTCCATTTTGTGGCGCAGCTGGAATTTTAAAGAAACCGCAGCTGAGCAGCTGAAACTGACATCTCAGGATATGAGCAGTTTCGGGCTGGTAGATGATGTAATTCCGGAGCCTGTTGGCGGAGCCCAGGCCAACCCCGATAATATGGCGGCAACACTCAAATCTTACTTGCTCAAAAGTCTGGCCGAATTATCTGTAATTGACACAGAATCAAGGATTAACCAGCGGATAGAAAAATTCTCGAAAATGGGATTTTACGAAGAAGTTGAGTAAATCAGAATTCTTTGAATTAACTTTATGCTCAGGTATATTTCCTTAACTCTTTTACACTTACCTACACCCCCCACCATGTAAATAATTATTGGAAACTAAACTATATAAAATGGCGAAAAAGCAAAAGTTAACCGGAACGGGTGTAGCATTAATTACACCTTTCCTTGAAAGCGGGGAAGTAGATTACCCTGCATTAGAGAAATTAACAGACAGCGTTATCAGGGGGGGAGTTGATTTTCTGGTAGCCCTGGGTACAACAGCCGAAACACCTGCTTTGTCGGGAGCTGAAAAGCAGGAAGTGCTTTCTGCTGTCATCCGGTACGCCAAGGGTAATCTGCCTGTGGTGTGCGGTATTGGCGGTAATAATACCGAAGAGGTGGTGCAGCAGCTGAAGACAATGGATCTGCGCGGCGTAGATGCCATTCTGAGTGTTGCGCCCTATTACAACAAACCTTCGCAGGAGGGTATGTACCAGCACTTCAAAAAAGTAGCAGCGGCTACCAACAAAAATGTAATACTGTATAATGTGCCTGGCAGAACAGGTAGTAATCTGTTGCCCGCAACGGTTGTGCGGCTGGCCAATGACTGCAGGAATATTACCGGCATAAAGGAAGCGAGTGGTAACATAGCCCAATGCCTTGAACTGCTGCGCACCAAGCCTGAAAACTTCCTTGTACTATCGGGTGATGATAACCTGGTACTGGCTCAGATGGCGATAGGTATGGAAGGTGTGATATCCGTTGCGGCCAACTGTTTTACTACTGAGATGATAGAACTGATGAACCTTTCGATTGTTGGCAAGTATGAAAAGGCAAGACAGGTAATGAACAAAATATTGCCGGGTATAGACCTGCTGTTTGCAGAGGGTAATCCTGCGGGAGTAAAGTCTGCGCTTTACCAGCAGGGTATTTGCGAAAATGTGTTGCGGCTGCCACTGGTACCGGTGAGCGAAGGCTTGGCCTTGCAGATAGGTGAATTCCTGAAGAGTCTGTAAGCCCGCTAGTCCGTTCCTTTGTTATAAATAACTGAGCCACCATTGATGATGGCTCTTTTTTATGCCCATAAACCAACGGCAGGGCAGGTAAAGCAGAATGACCACCAGCAGCCAGACAGCATATACCACCCACAGATGGAAGCCCGGATGACTGAACGGAGATACCGGCGCGCCATGAAAAAACAGGGTGCTGGATACTACAGCCAACCCATGAATGAGGTATATATGAAGTATGTAGTAGAACATAGGAACCCTGCCATAGACTGTGAATATGCTGGCTGCCCTGCCCGAAAATTGCTCCAGAAGCGGCAATAAGGTAATGGCCGGGCCAAGTGTAAGCAATATATACTGGAGGGAGGGCGGGTATTTGCTGACGTTGATGAAGGATAGCAGGGATCGCCACCACATGGATTGGGTATGCCATGGTGCAGGATCGCCATAGATATTGCCGAAGCGGAGTGCAATGAACAACAGTATGGAACCGATACCGATAATATACTGCCACCTGAACCGCTGTGCCGGCGGCAGATGAAACAGTGCGCCAAAGCAATATCCGGCGGCCATAACACCTATCCAGGGTATGAGTGGGTAAATGATAAAGAGGGTATCATTATGGCCATAATGCAACGGTCCCTGAACATGCAGAAACTGCCATACAATACCAGCAGCGCCTGCAGGATGAAGGTTGTCGGACATGTCGTGACCGAAGATCATGAGCAGGCCAATAGATAATATAGCGAAACGAGGGAGATAAATGAGTAGGGAAAGAACAACCATACTGACCCCAATAGCCCAGATAACCTGCAGAATAACCAGGCTGTAATCAAAATTGAAGGTCCAGCCGAGACGCACTATGGTAACCTCAACTAGAATGAGCCAGAGGCCACGGGTAAGTAAACGGAATGATTCCTGGTGCACTGTTCGGCCCTTGCCCATAGCCAGGAAGGCGCTGGAGCCAGCCAGGAAAATAAATACCGGGGCACAGTAATGAGTAATAAAGCGGGTGAAAAACATCATGGTGCTGACCTGTTGCAGATCAGTTGGGTTGCCCTGGTAGTCGCTGAAAAAATCGCGAACATGATCGAGCGCCATGATTACCATAACCAGGCCACGAAGTATATCTATTGAGTTGATCCGGTTGCCAGATACTGGTGTTGCCATGGCCAAATATATGGAAAATCGGGTATTGCGGTAAACAGATAAAATCCGGGATTATTTCCCGGACACCTGAACCAGCTACCGGGCGGGTTAAAATACAGGCATCATGCCTCTATTTAACAATGCTCAACGCGTGCCTGTAAACTGACCATTGGCGATGGTATATGTGCCAAAGGAATCGGATATTACGCAACTGAATGTTCCCTTGATGACGCCAGAACTGGTATCTGTAACATTTACCGTTCCGGAAGTGGCAAGTACTGTCTGGCCTTTTGTATCGGGCGAACTGAACTCAATATTTACATTGCTGTTGCTGTTTGGCTCCGTGAAGGTATATGAGGCTACAGAATCTCTTACAGTTATTGAAATAATTGTATTGACGGATGTGCCTGGCACCAATAAATTGGTACCTGTAACTGTGGTGTAATTGCCAAAAACAGAAACTACATGGGAGCCAATTGCTGAGAAGGCTGTATCATTTATAGATGCACTCATGGAGGGAGTTGTGCTGCCGGACTTGGTACAGCCAGAAAATACTGCCAGTAAGGCAATAGAAAAGGTGATAACCATGCTTGATTTAATCATAATTGTGTTGTTTGAAATCGGGAGTTAAGATAATTAAATATTACGGCTTACCCTGAAAAATATTGGTAATGCCTTTTGTAACTGATTAGGGTAAGGTGAATCAGAATGTATCCTGCAAATACTGTGCCAGTTTTTAACTTTTGGTTGGGGGATCCCTTTGCTTAAACTCAACATACCTGAAACATATATACTTTGGCTGATGTTTATGGATTAATCAATTGCTGATTTTGCGCTAACATCAAATATAAACTTAGGGCTGCAACGTAAAATCAGGAAGTTTTATTACCTGTATGGCAGTTATTCGATCATGAAAATGTTACTATTTTATTTCGGCAGATGGTATTTCCTTATTAAGATGGTTGTCCCGGCTTATTGCAGCTAGGAAACTTCAGTGGCCATGGCACGTTTCAAGTTCGGATATCTCTTGAGCCTGCCAACCAGAATGCCCACTGAACCTCGCCGGAGCATTCCGGGAATTTGCATTCCGCCCAATCTAAGCACTACAGCAAATTCCCCCTTTAGTGTGGGTAATGTGCGGTAGCCAAGGGGGCAGGGGGATGTTTTTAAATGAGCTCGCCAGATTACCCGCACCCATCAGGAACCGCCACTATGCCCCGGTAGTGGGCTATCTGTTTGTAGCCATCCAAATTACACCTGCACCCTTGCCCCGGCTGGGGCTATCCCATTCGCGCCCATCAGGAAAAATAGTACGGGGAAAACTTGCCGAAGTGGGATATAATGGGAAAAGATGAGATAATCAGAAATTAATTTATATCAGCCACCAGTAAGGTTTCAGCAATAATCATTATCCCATTTTCTTTTATTTATGAGAATGGGATAACCAAACAAAAAGCCTATTACAGGAGGATGCTTTTTTTCAAGTCTGAAGTAAATCACCAGGGCCAGATATTTCGAAGCTAGGTTACAAAAATCCCAATACCATATTCCCGATATCTCTGTCTGGCGCGTATCTGTAGCAAGGCCCTGTGCATAGAAGACTCGTCCGAGCAATCTAGGCAGTTTATTGAAAATCCCGCCCCCTCGGGATAACTGCTGTTTGGCAAAATCCGGGATTACTCGCTATCCGGGTCGAAATTCAAGACATCAATCTGGTCCTGTACAAAAATGATCATTCCCTGCTCTTTGAATTCAAACCATTGCTGGCGTAGTTCGGGGTAATCTAGTAAAAGGTATTTGAATTGCTGAAAAGGCTTTTTGCGTTGGATTACTTCCTCAAATCTCATTTGTATCCTGCTAACCGGTATCTCATTGATAAAATTTTCCATTAATCTGAAAGATTCACTACTATCCATACCTGCGAAACACAAATAATCATCAGGGTTTTGATCCACTTTGTCGATTGATTCCTGCCATGGCTCATCATCATATCCAGGCAACCTGACTTCATCTGGTATAACTTCGAGTTCGCAGGTTTTAATATTGTAAAAACATTTAAAGCCCATATCCAGTTGCCCGGCTATCTCTTTAACCATTTCAGGCCTTATCTGCAATTTCATAAACAGCCATTTTATTTGCAAAAATATAAAACCATACAGAATAAACTCAAAATTATGCATATGTGCAGAGGGGGATCCGTTGCTTTATTATATTTGTATCTTAAAAAGATTAGATCCCAAAAAAATAAATGCAGCTACTCTCCTCCCTTTTTGCAAACAAAGAACTGATAAACCGCACAGAGCAGGTACTTATTGTCGCATTTCTTATAGTTATGGCTTTTGGTATGTACTTGATTATTTACTACAATATACTACGATTTAAGGGCATTATCAATTCCACCTATAAAATTACAGGCGAGGTATTTGAAAGAGCATTAAGCAACACGAAAAATGAAATGAAGCGAGAACAGATCAAATATTGCAAAACCCTTTACCTCGTTTTCCTGAGTTCATTAATACCTTTGCTTGCATTACTGTTTATATTTTATGTATGGATAGATCCGGCATAAAATAAATAACGTTCTGAACTGAGAACCTTAGTATTGCCAAGATGGCGAACAAAATAACCCATATTGTAAAACGCAGTTTAAGTCTGCGCCGGGACTCTCTCCTCGCAGCAGAAGGCTTCACGAAGAAAAGCCTTTCGTGTTGGGTGGGACTACTCGGCGCATCACTGTACTGAGACTGAATTATTATTCACCTCCACCCAATCCCAGTTCCACCTCTTCCATGGCGGTTAGTCCTGTGAAAAACATAGACTCGCCTGCAACATCTTGAATATTACTTAGTCAACAATATAATTCAGTTCAGTAACCCCGCTCGCAAATTGCCGGGTAGAGAATAGTTTTAGTTTTATCTGGTCTTTGATATCTGTAAATAATGGAATGCCCCGGCCGAGAATTATTGGATTAACAAACAGCCAGTAGTAGTCAATTAAGCCAAGTTGCATAAGGGCATGTGTTGCTGTCGGGCTGCCAAAAAGTAAGATTTCGCTGCCGGGCTGTTGTTTTATTTCATTAATTTTCTCTACAGGGTTGTCGGTGATAATTGTTGTGTTAGTCAGGCCCTTGCTCTTGATAGTATTTGATAATACAACTTTGTGCGCATGCTTATACCATTGTGAATGCTCAATGTCGTGCTTGCTCGCGTTCGGCTTGTCGGCAGCGGTAGGCCAGTAACCCTCCATCATCTCATAAGTTTTTCGTCCATACATTGCAGTATCAGTTTCACTTATCAGCTTACCGCTAGGATCAAAAATTTCTTCATCCGCTTTAATCCAGTTCATTTCGCCGTTTGGCCCTGCCACAAAACCGTCGAGCGATATGTACATAAACGAAATTATTTTTCTACTATATTTATGTTTTTTATTGCTTATGGTTTGTTACTCTTTTACAAAGTGCCAACGCAAATATTGATGCAATAATCCAAATAGCCAAATTTATTTACTTGCATGGATTAGCAATGGTAAATGTTGTGCTTATTGTGACTGATCGCAAAGAAATAATATGGGGAACAGAATTTTTTGTTCTCAGTTTTCTAATATTTTAATGAGGATTAGCGCCATGTATAAACTGGCCAGATTGAATATAAAGTATCTGCATTTCGGGGATGTGGTTATGTCAACTTTGTTCCTGAATATCTCAGATCTTTGAATCAGGAAAAAAAACTATTTTGCTGATGTGATAGTTTTTTGCATACCAGACATCAAATTAATTATATAGTTATGAATCTGTTGCTCTCAAAACTAGCCTCAGTACTATTGAGCATTATTATATTTATCGATTATCTCTTTATTGAATTCATTGGATTTTCCAGTAAGTTCTTCAACAAGTTTAAATACTTGAGTTGCTGGATTGTAATTAGCAAATGCCTCATCAATGATTTTATTATTAAGATCTTTTGCCCATCGAATAGCTAAATCTTGATTGCCGATTTTATTTAACAAAGAAAACATATCGGGGTCATTTTTTTTATAAACAAAATTTTTGCCTTTTGCCAGTTTGAGATTTACTGCCTCCTCAATAGCTTTTTGATATTCCTCCCTATCCATTGCAGTGACACGATTATGAAAATGCAATAGATACCAGAGCTCAAATGCTTGATTACTCCATGCACATTCAATTTCATTAGCTTTTGCCTTTAAAATTGCACTATTAAAAGAGGTCGATTTAAAACTATCTCGATCAAACACTGCCCAAACTCTATCATATTTTTGTTGCGAATCAGCACGCAATTCAATTGCTTTTTCCACAACCTTTAATGTACTGATTCCACCTCCTCCAAATTGCAGATCATAAATAAATTTGCCTACCTGCTTGGGGAACGATCTAAAATAATTGGGTTCGGTTTTTTCACCCTCACACACTATCAAGAAATAGGCTAAGAGTTCCTTAGATTTTTTTTCTTTTTTAAATTGAAAACGCTTTTTTATACTATTATCTATTTTTATTGTTCTCGCCATGGTGAAAATTTCAATTTGTTATGAAAGGGATGGCTCCATATCTACCTCTTATATAATTTTTTTCGAAGTTACCATCATTTCTGACTTTCGTCCCATCTGGCAAATTAACGGAATATAAAGAATATAAATCGGTCTGTTCTAAATTATCTTTTTCAACAAACCAAATTTGATCTCTTCTGAATAGTTCGGCACTGAGTAAATTAGTATCATGTGTCGCAAATAACAACTGGGCATTATTGGGGTTAGAAATAGGATTGTTAAAAAGGTTAACAATATTTATGGTTATTAGGGGGTGAAGTTTAGCATCTAACTCATCAATAATCAGTAGATTGCCTAGATTCAATGTATCAAAAATTGGTCCAGACAAGTCTATAATTTTATTTGTACCTTCTGATTCATTCTCATCCCTATCCCAAGAAACAACATCAATTATTTTTCCTTTTTTATCGAACTTATTGTGTGACGCCATTAATACAACTTGTTTCTTACCAGTCAATTCTTTAATTATCTTAGATTTTGCATTTTTTGACATTTCCTTCGGAAGGTCAGTCGGATTAAATTCAATTTCATTTGTAATCAAATCATTAAATCCAAGTTTCAAATTTTTAAATAACGATAATGATTCAAAGCATCCAGTTGTCTTTTTAAGCATCATTAATGTTGTATAGCCTTTATAGTCCTTGTGATCTACACCAGACAAAACGTTGTACCCTTTAAACCATTCAAGAATCTGCTTAGAAATATTTCCTCCCAATTGAGCAACTAATGAAATAAAGAGTCTGTTGTTATTTGTTGAACTCTCTTTCCCAATTCCTTCTTCGAACCTTTCGGTCATTCCTATTCCATCCTGTGTTCTTAAAAACAAAGGCTTTTGGTTTTTTGAATTTTTCCCTTCGAAAAGCCATTCATTAATTATCTCTTTTTGGTTATATTCAAATCCATACCTGTATTTTTTGTCTTTATCCAAAAATACTATTTCAAAGAATGTTGGAGCATTTTCACTTAGTACCGACAACAAAAATGGACTATAGTCCAATTCGTCTAAGTCATTAAGTTTTACTGAGGAAAGTACCACTTCTTGCATTCTTTCTAGAGCTTTGATTAAATTACTTTTACCGCTCGAGTTAGCCCCATAAATTACTGCTGAGCGCAACAATTTATGCTTATTAAGAGTAAATACATTCTTCTTCATTTCTGAAATACCTTCTGCCACAAAACTTAATGTTCGTTTTTGATTAAAGGACAAGAAATTGCCGACTGTGAATTCTACTATCATTTGAAATTTAGATTTCTTCACAATTTTACTACATTATTTTCTGATTATTACTATTTATATGCAAAAAATGAGATTTTTTCTCAAAAAACCAATTTTTTAGGCTTTCTTTAATAGAATCGAACCAAAAAAACTACCACCCCGAAATATACTAAATAGCAAATAAACATTTTAAGTCTGCGCTGGGTCTCCCTCCTCGAAGCCGAAGGCACCACGAAGAAAAGCCTTTCGTGTTGGGTGGGACTGCTCGGCGCGTCATGGCACTGAAACTGAATTACTATTCACCCCCCAACCATAACCCAGCTCCACCACCTCCATTTCGGCAATTCCTATGAATAACAGCGACTCACCTGCAACATGCTCATAATTCAACATCGCCAATAGTTCAGGAATCTCCCCAGGCTTTACTGTTTTTCAGTTTATCATATACATATACTTACTAAAAAAATTAATACTCCTAAATATTTGGCAATGCCGTTTTCTTTTCCTACTTTTATGCCGAAATTTAGCCTAAAATAACTACTTTTTAAACTATGAAACAATTATTATTCCATCCCTTGTATATCAAGGGCTTTTTACCTGCCCAGAAATCAGTCACACAAACATTCCCACTGATTTAGGCAAATTAAAAACGGAAACCAGCTAATCTCAGTAATTTAGACGCTTGAAAATCGAAAATCCAAACATTCCCGATGATTTCGGCGATTGAAAATCGCATATTTTTATTACCTATGTACATCCGAATGCATTGCTACATTTTCTCATTACCACATTATCACATTATCACATTAATCAGTGGGATATAATGAGATAATCAGAAATTAATTTATATAATCCACCAGCAAGGGTTTCAGCAATAATCATTATCCCATTGTCTATTATTTATGAGAATGAGATAACCAAACAAAAGGCCTTTTTCAGGCTGCTGTTTTTTTCAAGGCAGAAGTAAAGCACCAGGGCCAGGCTTTTCGAAGCAAGGTTACAAAAATCTCAATACCAAATTCCCGATATCGCAAATAGGAGATAAGATGAGATAATCGAAAATTAGTTTATATCAGCCACCAGCAAGGGTTTCAGCGTTTAACATTATCCCATTTCGTTTTTTAAGAGCCAAGGGATAATTCAATCAAAAAGTTTTTTTCCGGAGTCTGCCTTTTTTCAGGGTAACAGTAAAGCATCAGGGACCAGACAATCCGTAGCGAGGTTAACGTGAGTTCGATGGCTTAGTACTTTCTTTGATGCTCATTATTATTGGTTCGATAGTAATCCCGAAGGGATTAAATGTCTATAGTAACCAATCTGGGAGTTTTGCCGATGCTGACCGCGTGCCGCCATAGCTTCAGCGGAGGCGCAAGGCATCGCATGTATTGATGGCAAAAATGAGTAATTGACACAATAAATTGATAATCTTGTTAATAAACTCCGAACCGACATTAAGTTGCTCTATTCCCAATCTCGCAAAGAATGGGATATGATGAGATAATCGTAAATTATTTTATATCAGCCACCAGCAAGGGTTTCAGCCACCACCATTATCCCATTGCTTTGATTTAAGAGAATGAGATAACCAAACAAAAGGCCTTTTCAAAAGGAAAAATCTGGGTTCAAATTACATTTGGCGTTTAAGCCAAAGTGGGAAGCAAGTGGGCAATTTTGTGCAGCCGGTGGTATTTTGAAATAGTAAGGGCTTTAACCACGAGCCAGCCCTGAGAATTTCACGAAAGGTGTGCCCAACGCTGCAAATCAGGAAATAAAAAATCACCCCTTAGGGTATAAAATGGGACATTTTTCACCTCAAATTCATTGATTATCAATAATAAAATGGGGCTTTTTATTTATAAGGGAGATGGGTAATTTTGTAATGTAGGGGCATCTCTTGCGCTTGCCCGGCTGAATAGATAGGGTTACCCAAAACAACCCCCGGCTATTCAGCCCGGGCAGGAAATACAAAACTACCCACCACGAAATGTAGTCCACAGCAAATAAACATTCAGCACCAGTATGATCCCCGCCACCACCCATACCAGCACTTTTGTAAAGGAGCCATTTACAAACTGCCCCATTTTGCGTTTGTCGTTGGTAAAGAGTATCAGGGGAATTACGGCAAAGCTGAGCTGCATGGAGAGAATAACCTGGCTGAGGATGAGCAGGCTGGCTATTCCCTTTTCGCCAAACATAAAGGTAACTACGAATGCGGGTATGATGGCTATGAGCCTGGTTATGAGCCTGCGGAGCCAGGGCTTGAGCTTTATGTTCAGGAAGCCTTCCATTACAATCTGTCCGGCCAGGGTGCCGGTGAGTGTGGAGTTCTGGCCCGAGGCAAGCAGGGCCACGGCAAAGAGGGTGCTGGCTATAGTTACTCCCAGCAGCGGATCGAGCAGCTTGTAGGCTACCGTAATATCGGCTACCTCTTTGTGCCCCGATGTATGAAAAACCGACCCTGCCAATATAAGAATGGCGGCATTGATAAAAAAGGCAAACAGCAAAGAAACAGTGCTGTCGATAGTGGCAAACTTAATGGCCATTTTCTTGCCGGTATCATTGCGCTCGTAGTTGCGGGTCTGCACTATGCTGGAGTGCAGGTACAGATTGTGAGGCATAACAGTAGCGCCCAGTATGCCAATAGATATATAGAGCATACCTGGATTGAAGACAATCTGTTGGCGGGGAATCATACCACTGAGTATAGGTAAAAAACCAGGGTGAGATACCAGTATCTCATACCCGAAACAGGCGAGGATAACAAATATGAGGGCGGCAACCACCCCCTCAACAAACCGGAAACCTTTGTACTGAAAAAACAATATAATCAGCACATCGAATGCGGTAATGACTACCCCGACCGTGAGCGGTATATGAAAGAGCAGGTTGAGTGCCAGGGCCGCGCCTATTACTTCAGCAAGATCGCAGGCGGCAATAGCTACCTCACACAGCACCCAGAGGCTGAAGCTGAGCCAGGGCTTGTACTCATCGTGGCAGGCCTGGGCCAGATCGCGCTCAGTAACAATACCCAGCTTCAGCGCCAGGTATTGAAGTATGATGGCAAAGAAATTGGAGATAAGGATAACAGAAAGTAGCGTGTAGCCAAACTGCGCACCACCCGCAATATCGGTGGCCCAGTTGCCCGGGTCCATATACCCTACCGATACCATAAGGCCGGGCCCGGCAAAGGCTAATAATTTCTTCCAGAAACCACCATTTTTGGGGATATTAATACTTGAAAAAACCTCTGAAAGAGAGTTATTGTTGTTCTTCCGTACCCAATGGATTCCGGAAGATTTGGTTTTTGGGTGTACTATTTCTTCAATCAGCTCGGGCATAATGTTATGCAGATCAATCTAAAAGTAAATTATTGTGCAAACCTAATATAATTATTCTGTTTGGCAAACTATTTTTATTAGGCAAGGCTAATTATTTTTTATTCGCCTGCTAAAGTTTAACTTTAGGCCTTCACTACAACAGTATGCAGACACTATCGGAAGAAAATTACCTCAAGGCCATCTACCATCTGGACAAGCAGGGGCTAAAAAAAATAACGCCGACCGCCATTTCGGATGCGCTGAACAATAACCCTGCATCTGTGGTGGATATGATCAAAAAGCTGGCGGATAAGAAATTCCTGCTTTACGAAAAAAGTAAGGGTGTAAAACTCACAGAAACCGGGCGGGATATTGCCGTTCAGATAGTGCGGAAACACCGGCTATGGGAAGTGCTGCTGGCCGAAAAACTGGGCTATGGCTGGGATGAAGTGCATGAAATTGCCGAGCAACTGGAACATGTGCAAAACGCTGACCTGGCCGACCGGCTGGATAAGTTCCTGGGGTTTCCGCAATATGACCCGCATGGCGACCCTATACCTAAATCGAACGGGGAAACGGCTTCAAGTTTCAGAACCATACTGGCCGATATGGCCGAAGGGAAAAGCTGCCAGGTAGTGGCTGTGAAAGATACCAGCAGTTCGTTTCTGCAATACCTGAAAAAACTGGATATCGGCATCGGCTCACGGGTTGCGCTGATTGAAAAAATACCCTACGATAACTCTATAGTAATCAGGATTGGTAAGGATAAAACAGCTACCGTATCCAGGATATTTGCGGAGAACCTGCTGGTGCAGGAGTGAGCTGTTATTCAGTATATTTTTCCCTATAATTACATCTTAATGCATTAACTTTGATAGAGATAAAAAAGGCATTATGAATATAGCATTTGAGAAGAAAAGGCTGATCAGGCAATTTAGTGAGGTGGAAGAAGAATCAGAAATTCTGGCAATCAAAAATATTCTGGAATCTGATGAACATACGCCTTTAATTGAAAAAATACCGCTTGATTATGCCCCTGAGGTAATCGGATTCAACAACAGAAAATACATCCTGAATTACCCATTAAGATGCCTCATGGAGCAAGGTGAAGACCATTTCATCATTAAATATGAGCCGCTTGATATTTATGCGGTTGGCAAAAATATGAATGAGGCCTCAGATGACTTCAGTGAAGAGTTTGATTATTTGTATCAACGAGTTGCTTCAATTGAAGATAATAGTCTGTCTGATAGATTCATTGTCATTAAAAATCTGATCAAGTACATGGTAAAAGAAATAAAGGATGGTAGTAAAAAGTGATAAGACCATTAAAAACCTGATAAAAAAGGGATTTTTTGAAGCACCAGGAGATAACCATTTTTTAGAGTTTTACTTTAATAAGAAGCTTATTGCCCGAACGAAAATCAGTCATGGAGCCAATCATGATTTAGATATTAGCCTCATTGGAAAAATGGCGATGCAATGCTGGTTAGGTAAAAAAGACTTTATTGATTTAGTAAATTGCCCTCTGTCTGAAGAAAAATATATCAGCATTCTAAAAGAAAAAGGAGTTATAAAATAAACAAATGTCCGTATTAGACCAATTAGCTTCCTCGCTGAATTTCAGGGGAACAGAACCCAATAAAGTATTAGCCAGGCAGATAGCTGCTGATAACAATACCGAAGCCGTAAAAGAACTGGTTGCCAACCTGAATAATAAAGCTGTTCAGAGCGATTGCATTAAAGTGCTATATGAAGCCGGGGAGATCAACCCACAACTGATATCCGGTTATGCCAAAATTTTCATACAGTTGCTGGAAAGCAAAAACAACCGGATGCAGTGGGGCGCTATGACTGCATTGGACCTGATTACGATTGAAAATGCAGACTTGGTTTTTAATTCATTGGGTAAGATTATAGCCATTGCCGATAAGGGCTCTGTAATCACCAAAGACCATTGTGCGGGGATACTGATTAAACTGAGTTCTGTTGAAAAATACCATCTTGATGCTTTTTCTCTATTTATTGAATTGCTGCAGGATTGTCCGTCAAACCAGGTACCGATGTATGCCGAGCAGGCCCTGCCTGTAATAGACTCAGATAACAAAACTAAATTCATCAGGACACTGAATGACAGAATACCGGATATAGAAAAGGATGCTAAAAAGAAACGGGTTGAAAAGGTGATAAGGACGATTAGCTGATCTGGAAAACTATTATCAACGGAAACTGTAACTCAATAAAAAATGATAATAATCTGTAGATGCACTTATCCCATTAACAGACGACATTCCATTGCCTTTTTCTAAACGGAATTCAGCGGTAAACTTGTTGTAACACGCCCCTATGCCCAGGCAATAAGATTGCTCATAATTGCGGAATTGCAGGAGGTAGGCATCATTACCTCCGAATGTTTTAGCATTGTACCCGGCAGCATATTGACCAGAACTGGCACTGTTCAGCGCATAACCATTACCTAAACCTATTTCTGCAAGTGGTTTGATCTTTGAGTATGGGTACTGGTAGCGGACAAGCGTAAATAATTTCAGGAAGGATGCGCGCACAAAACCGCTTTCCAAAATCGCTGCAGGATCAGAATTTTGCCCTTTGAAATCATACTGTGTGAATACTATGTTATTGTATAACGACCAAGCTCTATCAGTGCCCGGAGAAATGAGATTTATGAAACAACCAGCATCAATTCCCCGGGCATACTTAAATTTCAATGCATTGAGCATTCCGTTATCTCCACTGAATTTAAGTGAAGAATAGTTGCCTCCGGCTACTGCACCCATATTAACATGTACCTTCTCTTCTTTATATTCATAACCCGGCTTTGTAGCAGGTTTCCTGCAATTATTATATTTTTTAAACAGTGCCAGTATCTTTTTTTCACTGAATTCGCAATTGAAAACACTTTGAACTGGTATAGCGGGACAATCGGCAACAAAAGACAAAATTTGTTTTACATACTCCTGCGAATATCTCAGATTGCTTTTATCATCACTGTTATAATATCGTTTATTGCGCAAATCGGACCATTTATTTTCACTGTCTTCTACCAGGTAATGCCTTTTGCATATAGAGTCATCCTGGTAGAAATAAACGCTTTTTTTACCTGAAAGTAGCAATTGGGCGAAAATATGCCTGCTCACCATTTCAGATTTGGGACTGGTGTTTATCCTTGAAATGTCAGTTTCCGAAAAATCCAGTTCTGTTGCAATGGAGTGATAATAAACAGACTGGCCGTTTTCCTGTGCTTGAAACATAATAATATCCTCTGGCCGGTATATCGTAACTGCATCCCCTTCATTTCGCTTGAACCTGATGTTCTTTGGCGATCTGTGTTTATGCATATAAGTAATCTGCCCGATAACCGTGTCACTACCGGCCTTTACAATGTAGCCTGGTTTCCACCTGGATTGTGCATTAACGGATATTGAAAACAACAACCCATTCAATACTATTACGAAAACACAAAAAAAGTATATTCCTGAAGAACGACTGAAAATCATCCTCAAAAATATACTTTATTCTGACTACATGAAATAAAATTGCTTTAATAGCTCTTTACCACAATGTAATCGGCAAATCCTGTAGTTCCCGGCAATACTTTAAAACCAAACTGGGAGCCACTTAATGACTGAGAGGCGATATTAAATATCTGGGTACCATTTATGTAGCCGGTCCAGGTATTGTTGATCTGGTCGAGCTCCAGGGTGTTCCAGTTGTTTTTTACGGCATATAGAGTATCCTGTGTAGATGGTATGATTACAGTTGAAGTGGCTGTGCCTGTACCTTCTTTATACAATGAATAATTACCTGCAGTGTCGACATAAAAAGCATAGCCATTGTCGGATGTTGAGGCTCCGAAAATAAGGCCCATGATTTTGTTTGATTTGATACGGGCAGTAACCGTGAAATTGCTGGATGTGTTGGAACCTGTGTTTACTACCACCATGCTCGAGAGTAATGTGCTGTAATCTACGTACTCGTATGAGCCATTGGTTATAGTGCCATAAGCGGAATCGGTGGGATCAGTAAAATTCCAGCCATAGTGGTCTGCGCCATTAAACTCTTCATCGAATGTATAAGTAAAGGCCCCGGTATTGTTATTGTTATTGTTTCCGTGGTTGTAATTATTATTTCCGTTATAAGGCCCGTTATTATAGTTATCGTGCTGATAGCAGGATGTAAGCAGCAGGCTACCGGACAATATAAGAATTGCGAGTACTGAAAAATGTTTTGCTTTCATAAAAATAAAATTTCGTTTAGAATATAGACTGTGAACGGACTGAGAGTTTAATGTAAAATTACAAAACTAATGAATTTAACAACCTATTAAACCTGTCCGTACCCACTGCCAGGGAAAAACTTATCAGTCAGAAATAAAAAAAATCCCCATAAAAGGGGATTGAAGAAAAACTAACTGGATTTAGAATTACCTGCGGCGCCAGTGACCACGAATCCAATATTCGCCCCTATCGTGATGCGCCCAGTGGCCAGATACCCAAGTGGCCCCTGCATATGGTGGTTCAGCCCAATGTCCGCCTACAAAAGCATAGGACCCACCTCTTGGTTCCCACTCCTCATCAATCCATACGTGCCGCGGAGATGGCGCTTCTATTCGCACATAATGAGGAACAACAGGCCGTACATGTACATAAATCTGCGCAAAACTACCTGACGCGCAAAACAAGGCAATGCTGAGAATAAGCAATAGCTTTTTGATGTTTTTCATATTTTAAATGATTTGTTACAGGAATTAGAACATAAAAATCGTGCCTGAGTTTAATAATAACCTGCCAGTTGCAGAAAAATTAACAACACCCATACCCATTCTTCGTCTTTTTAATTTCATTAAAATTAAACGAATCAACTTATCAACTAAATTCGCGGCATGGCAGCAAAAAAGAAAAAATCTAACAAACTAAGGATCATAGGAATAACCCTTCTCATCTTGTTTTTGCTGGCTATTTATAAAGTATTTGCACCCAATACCGGCACCTTTAGCCAGGGCGAGTATCTTTATATACATACCGGATCAGATTATGACAAACTGAAGACAGAGCTGAAAGAAGGTGGTTTTGTATCGGACATGATCAGTTTTGAATTGCTAGCCAGGGCGGCGAAACTGCCGGAACATATGCATCCCGGTAAATACAAGATAACCGGCGGTATGAGCAATTTCGGTATGGTAAGGATGCTTCGATCGGGAAGGCAGGTGCAGGTGAACCTGATTATCAATAAATTGCGTACCAAGGATGATTTTATTCACCTGATAAGCACCAATCTTGAGGCTGATTCGAATGCACTAAGGCAAATGCTTAATGACAGGGTGCTGCTGGCGCGGTATAACCTGGATACAAATACGGTTTTGTGTGCTGTGGTCCCCAATACCTATTTTTTCAAATGGAACACGAGCGCCGACAAAGTATTTAAAAAGATAGCCGACAATTATATAAGATTCTGGGATGACGCACACAAGCAGGCGGCAAAGGCTCATGGGTTGACACCTGTAAAGGCTGTAATACTTGCCTCCATAGTGGATGAAGAAAGCAATATAAATGCCGACAAACCCAATATAGCCAGTGTTTACCTGAACCGGCTGGAAAAAGGAATGAAACTGCAGGCCGACCCGACTGTGAAATACGCAGAAGGTGATTTTACTATTCAGCGAATTACCGGGCCTATGCTGCAGAATGCTTCTCCTTACAATACCTACATGTACACCGGTTTGCCACCCGGGCCTATCTGCACGCCCGCTATAAGTTCGGTAGAGGCGGTACTACAGGCTCCTAATACTACTTATCTCTATTTCTGTGCCAAAGAAGATTTCAGTGGTTATTCCAATTTTGCATCAACGTATGATGAACAATTGAAAAATGCCCATGCCTACCAGAAGGCACTTGATGCAAGGGGGATACATTAATCCTATTTGAAAATATATACGAAATAAAGAGGTACAAATATTTTTTTCTACTACATTTTTTTCCCCCGATAATTATACGGATGACTTTTGAATTTTGAATTTTCGTACCTTTGCGCCACTTTTAAAAAACGTTCTTTAATTAATCTCCAAAAATGAATACAGTAAAAGTCGCCATCAATGGCTTTGGCCGTATCGGCCGTCTTGCTTTCCGCCAGATATACAATATGGAAGGCATTGAAGTTGTAGCAATCAATGATCTTACCAAGCCAAACGTACTGGCGCATCTGCTGAAATATGATACCGCACAGGGACGTTTCGGACAGGATGTAACCCACTCGGATAGTTCTATCTCGGTTAATGGCAAGGACATTACTATTTATGCCCAGAAAGACCCATCACAGATTCCCTGGGGACAGCATGATGTAGATGTGGTACTGGAATGTACAGGATTCTTTACTGATAAAGAAAAAGCAGAAGGCCATATTAAGGCTGGCGCAAAACGTGTGGTAATTTCGGCACCGGCTACAGGCGATATGAAAACTGTGGTTTTCAATGTTAACCATAGTATCCTTGATGGCAGTGAAACTGTTATCAGCTGCGCATCATGCACTACCAATTGCCTGGCTCCAATGGCTAAGGTTCTAAACGATTCATTTGGTATTGTTACCGGCCTTATGCTTACAGTTCATGCATATACCAGCGACCAGAACACACAAGATGCGCCACATGCCAAGGGCGACCTCCGCCGTGCACGTGCCGCTGCCGAAAATATTGTTCCTAATACTACCGGAGCAGCAAAGGCAATCGGTCTGGTACTTCCTGAGCTGAAAGGCAAACTGGATGGTTCGGCACAGCGCGTACCTACAGTTACCGGTTCGCTCACCGAGCTAACTGTGATACTTACCAAGAAAACAACTGCTGAAGAAGTAAATGCAGCAATGAAGGCGGCCGCAAATGAAAGCTTTGGTTATAATACAGATGAGATTGTGAGCAGCGATATCATAGGCACTAAGTTCGGGTCGCTGTTTGATGCTACCCAGACAAAAGTAATGACTATGGGCGATGCACAACTGGTGAAAGCTGTAAGCTGGTACGATAACGAAATGAGCTATGTAAGCCAGCTTGTACGTACCGTTCATTATTTTGCAGGGTTGATCAAGTAATAATGAAATGTAACTTTAATAAACTTAAAAGACCCTTTTCAGGGTCTTTTTTTATATTTTTGTGAAGAAATTGTTGATCATGGAAAATAATCAAAATGGATTATTGGGCAGAATTACAACCAATCCGGGCATCTTCGCAGGAAAGCCAATTATTCGTAGAATCAGGTTCCGCGTGAATGATGTTTTAGAGATGATGGCCATCGGAATGCCTAAGGATATGATTCTGGAAGAGCATCCGATTTTAGAAGCAAAAGACATTGAAGCTTGTCTTTTATACGCTTCTTTTATTGTCAATAATACACCTTTTGTAAATACCGCATAATAATCCAGTCATATGGACTGATATACATATCTCCCCAGCAATAGCCAAATGGCCTAAGGAAGAATTTGAAGTTGATGCTGTATCATTTTATACACTAAGCTTCCATACAGCCAGTGATTATTCTATATTCATGAAAGGCAAAGAAAAAAGTGTTATTATTATTACAAAGGATAAAGATTTTTTACAGCTTTTACATACTTTCAAGGCTCCGCCTTTTATTATATTTCTTAAAACAGGAAACATATCAAAAGCTGAACTTAAGAAACTTTTAATAAATTCTTTTCAGAAAAGCCTTGATCAGATTTTAATACATAATTATAAAATTACAGAAATAGAATAACATGTCCACATTCTCCACACACAATTTCGCAAACCAGAAAGCGCTGATACGCGTAGATTTTAATGTACCTGTAAAGAACGGTGTTATTACTGATGATACCCGTATACGGGGCGCATTGCCCACTATTAAAAAAGTACTTGCCGATGGCGGCAGCGTTATACTCATGAGCCATTGGGGCAGGCCACTAAAGGATATTGAGAAGAAGCCAAATCTTACTTTGGCTGATTTTTCTTTAAAACCGGTTGTGCCTTATTTAAGTAATCTGCTGGGTATTGGAGTGCAGTTTGCCGATGATTGTATCAGTGATGATGCAGCAAAAAAAGCCGCTGACCTGAAGCCCGGCCAGGTATTGCTGCTTGAAAACCTGCGGTATTACAAACAGGAAGAAAAAGGGGATAAGGACTTTGCTGAAAAGCTATCCAAACTGGGTGATGTGTATGTGAATGATGCATTTGGCACCGCCCACAGGGCTCATGCATCAACAGCGGTTATTGCTCAGTTTTTCCCGGGCGATAAGAAGATGTTCGGACTGCTGATGGAGGGTGAAGTAATTGCGGCTGAAAAGGTAATGCACAACAATCAGAAACCTTTTACTGCCATCATAGGCGGCGCCAAAGTATCGGACAAAATACTGATCATTGAGCAACTACTGGATAGGGCGACCGACATCATTATTGGTGGTGGCATGGCCTATACCTTCTTCAAAGCTGAGGGTGGCCAGATAGGCAACTCGCTGTGCGAAGATGACCGCATGGATATGGCCGTTGCACTGCTTAAAAAAGCCAGTGACAAGGGCGTTTGTATCCATCTGCCTGCCGATAGTATCATCGCTGATAAATTTGCTGCGGATGCCGACACTTCATCATCACTCAGCAATGAAATACCTGCGGGCTGGATGGGGCTGGATATCGGGCAGATGGCGATAGCTCAATTCTGCAAAATTATAAGTAAATCAAAAACTATTCTGTGGAATGGCCCAATGGGTGTTTTTGAAATGGATAAATTTCAGCACGGTACAAAGGCTATTGCGCTTGCAGTGGCTGAAGCTACAAAACATGGGGCTTACTCACTTGTGGGCGGTGGAGATAGTGTGGCTGCAGTTAACAAATTCGGACTTGCGGATAAGGTAAGCTATGTATCGACCGGTGGTGGTGCGATGCTGGAGTATTTTGAAGGAAAGGAACTGCCGGGGATTGCGGCGATAAACGATTGAATTGTAAGACTGTATTAGATTTGACCTCTTTTTAAAAGTTGTCAAATCTTGGCAGTTGCAGCATAAGTCACTTCGTTGGTAACTCTGCCAGTTTGAAAACTTCTCCCATACTGTAAGTGTGAATGCCCACAACATGCCTGAAGGTGGCATTAATCATTGCTTGTGCCACAGCCCTTCCCTGAATGGGTTTCAGGCTGCCTAAGCCGGGAATACTGCCTATAAAGTTCATTAATGGCTGCATCAGCTTTTCTCCTGTTCTTTTCTCTTTTCTGTCTCCGGCAAGCATTCCGGGCCTGATGATATGAATTGTATCGAAAGGCAGCTTTTTAATATCTCTTTCCAGCTCCCCTTTCATCCTTGAATAAAATATTTTAGAACCAGGGTCCGATCCGGCGGCTGAGATTAAAACATATTCCTGTACCCCGTTATTAGCTGCAATTTTAGCTGCCTGGTATTGGTAAGTATAGTCTATCTTATACTGAGCTTCTTTACTGCCGGCAACACCTATTGTTGTGCCCATGGAAGAGTATAATACATCACCGGTAACCTGCTTTTTCCAGGTATCTGGAGCATCAAAATTAATAAGGTGTTCTTCAAGTTTATTATGTTGCAGGCCGGTTGTTCTGCGGGCAAAAACTTTTACTTTTTCGAAGCGGGAATCCTTAATAAGAAGTTGTACCAATTCGTTACCCACTAAACCTGTAGCGCCTATTACTATGGCTGTTTTCATACTGCAATATACACTGAAAATAAAGCTGCCCTTTCAAACAGCATTAAGATCAGACCGAAATGCAAGAAAAATCCAAGAAAATACAAGCAGAAATTAATTTAGGATTTGAAATGGTTTCCGTTTTCTCAATAAAGGGTGATTTTTCAAAAACTTCCCCATAACTTTTAAGGAGAATAAAACTGAAGCAATAACAAACCCAAAATGTTTGGGGTTAATGTTCTTGAGTTCAATAGCAAGCACAATATAGCCAGCGCAAAACAGCAAAACTATTATAACCGCCAACCATTTCATACATTAGATATTGAAATGCAAAGATAAATAGGAAATGCCAAGATATAAACCAAACAGTCTATTTTTTTAATTTCTCCACTATCTCCACATACTGTGCCATAGCAGCATCTCCAGTGGTGCCTTTCAGCTTTTCCCAGGCGTTGAATTTTGCTTTGGCTACGAAATCAAACGGATTGGTTGGGCCATCACCTGTTACATCACCATCTGTGGCTTGTTTATACAGGCTGTAAAGCATCAATAAAGTATTATTATCGGGGCGGGAAGTCAGTTGTTTGCTATCAGCAACAGCCTGTTCGAATATTTCTTTGGTAACCATTGTGGTTAATATTTATTCAATGAGTGTTTCAGACTATTGCAGCCACTACAGGGATACTGAAATAGCTGGAATTCAGTTCAGCATTTACCAGTTCGGCAGCTTCAATCGGAGCAAAACTGGATAAAGGTTCCCCGCTGTTTCTCCTCACCGCTGTGGTATGTTCAAAATGAGCGGATGGTTTCTTGTCACGGGTTACTACTGTCCATCCGTCGTCAAGTGTATATACTTCTCTTGTACCCAGGTTGATCATTGGCTCAATTGCCAGTACCATCCCTTCTTTCAATTTCTTACCATCACCCCGCTTGCCATAATTGGGCACCTGCGGATCTTCATGCAACTCCTTGCCAACTCCATGGCCTACAAGTTCTTTAACCACTCCATATCTATGCTCTCTGGAAGTATAATTTTCGACGGCAAATGCAATATCACCTATCCTGTTATGTTCTTTAGCCTGCGCAACACCCCTGAATACCGACTCTTTGGTAACCTTTAATAACTGCAGGACTTCGGGTTTTACGTTGCCAATGGCAAAGGTATAAGCCGAGTCGCCATGATACCCATTCTTATAAAAGCCGCAATCGACAGAAATGATATCGCCATCCTTCAATTCATATTTCCCCGGGAAACCATGAACCACAACTTCATTTACTGAAATGCATAAAGAATAGGGGAAACCATGATAATTTTTAAAAGAGGGTATGCCTCCGTTATCACGGATAAAAGTCTCGGCCATCTCATCGATTGAAATTGTAGTGATACCGGGCTTTAAAAATTTTGCCACCTCGGTTAAGGTGGCAGAAACCATTAATGCGCTTTTACGTATCAGTTCAATTTCGTCTTTACTTCTTATGTGTATCATTAATAAATTAAAGGTCAAAAATCAAATTCTAAACTCCAAATCCCGATGTTAAGCTGATGCACGGGTCGGAGCAACTGCTGTACGGCCTACAATGTGACCGGTTTTCATCAAACCATCGTAATGGTTCATGAGCAAATAACTTTCTACCTGCTGCAATGTATCGAGAATAACACCTACACCGATCAGCATTGAAGTACCACCGAAGAATGAAGCGAAACCACTCGTTACACCCAATAATGTAGCTATTCCGGGTAATATACCTGCAAGAGCGAGGAAACATGCTCCGGGCAGTGTAATACGGTCCATAATCGTTGCAATGTAATTGGCTGTTGGTTCACCTGGCTTAACACCTGGTATAAAACTGTTATTGCGTTTCAGATTATCAGCCATTTCGGTCGGATTGAATATCAATGCTGTGTAGAAATAGGTGAAAGCGATAACCATTATTGCATAGATAAGATTGTACCACAATGACCTTGGATCAGATAATGAATGTACAAAACCCGCTGCTTTTTCATTGGTTGCAAAACTGGTGAAAATAGTAGGGATGAACATCATTGCCTGGGCAAAGATGATAGGCATAACACCTGCAGAATTCACTTTCAACGGAATAAAATCACGTGCACCACTTACTTCCTTAGCAGCATTGGTGCTGCCAATTATACGGCGTGCATAATTCAATGGTATTTTACGAACACCCTGTGTGAGCAGTATAAGGCCAATGATAACAGCGATAAGAATAGCCAACTCAATCAGGAATATCAACAAACCGCCGCCGCCACCTAAATTCTTGGCGCCGAACTCCTGGAAAATAGAGTGAGGGAAACGAGCAAGGATACCAACCATGATAATAAGGGAAGTACCATTACCTATTCCACGCTCTGTAATTCTTTCACCGAGCCACATTACAAATAAAGTACCAGCAGTGAGTACAACAATTGTGCTCAACCAGAACATATAAGGACTGTAGTCGGGAGCAAGAGCTGCCTGATAAGTACCAGAACGCAGATAAGCAACATAGGCGCTTGCCTGGAAAGCGGTAACAATTACTGTGAGATAACGGGTATACTGATTGATTTTCCTGCGGCCACTGTCTTCTTTCTGCATCTTGGCAACCTGGGGTATAACAATACCGGCAAGCTGCATAAAGATAGATGCCGAGATATACGGCATAACACCCAATGCAAAAATGGATGCACGGCTGAAAGCTCCGCCTGCAAACATGTTCAAAATACCGAGGATACCGCCGGGACCATTTGAGTCGCTGAGGCGGGAAGGGTTAATTCCTGGCAGGGCAACGTAACATCCTACACGATATACCAACACCAGTGTAATAGTGTAGAGAATACGTTTACGAAGTTCGTCAATGCTCCAGATATTCTTAAGTTTATCTATAAATTTCTTCACAGGAACTGTTGTTTGTCAAAAATGAAATGCGAATAAACGATAAAAGACGCATTTCACCAAAAAATGCGCCTGTTTATGCTAAAGAATCTCCAATGTTGCACCTGCAGCGGCTATAGCTTCTTTAGCTTTTGCGCTTGCTGCATTTACTTTAAATGGTATAACGGTTTTAAATTCACCAGCACCGAGGATCTTTACCAGATCAGTACGGTTAATTAAACCATTAATATACAATACATCAGGAGTAAATTCCTTCAGCTCATATTTTTCGATCAGCTGATCGAGCTGGCTGAGATTAAAAACTTTGTACTCAACACGGAAAGGATTAATGAACCCGCGCTTAGGCATACGGCGCTGAATAGGCATCTGGCCACCTTCATGACCTCTTTTGGACTGATAACCGGTACGGGCCTGCTGGCCTTTGTTACCTTTAGTAGCTGTTCCACCATGGCCGCTACCTTCACCACGACCAATACGTTTACCCTTTTTTGTTGAACCTTCAGCAGGTTTCAGATTGTGCAGTTGCATTATTTACAATTTTTGAACTTGCGCGGAATGTATAACCGCTCGCAAATCAGTTAGAAAATCTGGTAATTCTATTTGGATATTCCGGTACTATCCAATTACTTTCCGGAAACAAAATTAGACTGGGATAAAGTTTTGCCACTGGCATCTTCAACTTTTACCAGATGATGCACAGCATTCACCATACCAAATATCTGAGGTGTTGCTTCAACTTCCACAGTATGCAGCACATTGCGCAGGCCCAAAGCCTTTAGAGTACGCTTCTGGCGAGCCATGCGGTCAATTCCGCTTTTTATCTGTGTAATTTTTATCTTTGACATATCAATTCAATTCAAAAAGTAATTAGTAATAAAGCCCGCCTTGGCGGGTTTGGGGTTTTAACCATTAAACACTTTCTTCAGGCTGATGTTGCGGTCTTTCGCCACTTTGATTGGCTCACGCAGCATACTTAATGCAGTAAATGTAGCTTTAACCACATTGTGCGGATTAGCAGAACCCAGTGATTTTGAAAGAACATCGGTAATTCCTGCAGCTTCCAGAACCGCACGCATACTGCCTCCGGCTATTACACCGGTACCATGTGCAGCCGGCCTGATCATCACTTTTGCAGCGCCTTCTTTAGCCAACTGCTCGTGAGGAATAGTACCATGCATTACCGGAACCTTGATGAGGTTTTTCTTGGCATCATCAATTCCCTTGGTGATAGCTTCCTGAACTTCTTTTGCTTTGCCGAGACCGTGACCTACAACACCTGCACCATTGCCCACTACTACAAGAGCAGAG